>Ga0182739_1000070_pt1 | contig 223619 bp, 198 predicted proteins | sample eDN5th30CBELigBY_FD_128873 | JGI IMG/M metagenome (GOLD analysis project Ga0182739, IMG submission 128873) | Enriched backyard soil microbial communities from Emeryville, California, USA - eDNA 5th pass 30_C BE-Lig BY (version 2) (version 2) | ecosystem: Environmental > Terrestrial > Soil >... | reverse complement strand
GGTTCCCAGGCCCGAGAACACGATGCGGGCCAGATCGGGCTGGGCCTGCAACAGCCGCGCAGCGTTGTGGCGCTGGCTCTGGGCGATGGCATCCACGATGGCCGCTACGTCGGGACCGGACGGCCCGGCAGGCCCGATCACCTGGGTCGATACCGTGATGCCCAGATCGTTCATATAGGCGGAGAAGGTTATCTGCTGGCCGTCATAGGCGCCGGTGAATTCGATGCCGTAAACGATATTGTCTTCCCAGTAGGAGCCGTCGACGCCGTTCTCAAACGTGATGACCGCGTCCTGAATGCCGCACTGACTGGCCAACAGCTCCGGTGTGATGGAGGCGGTGGGCACTATGGTATATTCGCCTTGCACGGCGGTGACATAGGTCCCTCCCGGCGAGCCGATACTGGTGCCCCCGGACTTGATCCCCACTTCGTACTTCTCGATTACGTTGTACTGATCCGTGTCATCCCGCTCATAGACCGCAAAGCCCGTGCATGTGCCAAAGCTCTTCGATTGCTCGGCAGCGTCCTCATAACTGAGTGCAGCGGCCGGACTGGTGGCGGCAAGAACCAGGCCCAGACCCGCCAGCGCGAGGGCGGGCTTGGCGCGCGCGGCGCGGCTGGCAGGCGTGGCGTGCCGTTGTGACGGGAAGCTGGCCCCGGCCAGGCTTCCGGTTTGGGCGTCGCCGCATGGAAGAGAAAACGCAGTAAGACGTCTGAGATAGTGCCACATAATCTGTGTCCTTGAAATGAACGAGGCCAGGCCTTGGTGCGGCGCACGTAAGACCTACGCGGCGTGTGGCGCGGACAAAGCATTACCGTCCCCGCGTCCCGCAGGGTGTGACCTCTAGCAATGGTGCGGATGAACTGGCGCGGTGCTAGGGCGAGGCCCGAGCGTGACCAATGTTTTGACTATGCATGAAATAACCCCCGATTTGCGCCGGAATCGATGGTCTAACCTTCGACAAGGGCGGCATAACCCAGGTTAAGCATAATGATGTGGGCAAGAAAACCGTGCGACATCTGAAACAGTCATGAAACGCGATGAAAATGACTGAAACGGGAGTAAGTCAAACCTTTGCACTTTAAAGAACTACTGCGGGTGGGCCCTTGGCGCCGCCGCTTGCCCGGACCGGTAAGGCAGAGCAAGGGGTGCAAATTTAGTGCAGCTGGAAATTGCGCGCGTGCCCACCAAGCCGCGCGGTGATCCCGTCGGGATTGGCGGCGGCGCCCGGAGGTAAGCGTTCGGTGTCGGAACGGCAACGGCCGGCACATGGATGCCGGCCGTTGTGTTCTGGCCTTGGTCGCCCGACCATGCCGGGCGGGACGACCTAGTTGAGCGGGAAGCTGGCGGAGAGCTTGCCGGTAAAGGCCCGATAATTGCTGGCCCCGATGCCGTCATAGCCCACCGAGACGTCGATGGTGGAGCCGGCGGCGTTGCGCGAGCGGATACCCAGTTCCACGCTGCCGCGCGGTCCGGACGGCCCGACCTGCTCGCCATCGAGAGTAAAACCAGTGGCCGTGGCGTTGGCGAAGTTCCAGATGATCTGGGCGTTGACGAAGGGCTCGATGATGGTGCCATCCTGGGTGGTGTGGACGTAGCTGACCTGGCTGCCGGCCCGCATCTGGCCCAGTTCGCTGAAGACGCTGGGGATGGTGACCCCGAAGCTGTCCTCATAGGACGCGGAGATGTCCTGCATATAGGCCAGGCTGACCGAGGGCGAGAAGCGCCAGTTGTCGGTGGACCAGCTGCCGATCAGCTTGGCCGACAACAGCCAGCGGGTGCTCTCGAAGCTGTCGGTATAGGTGTCGAACGGGCTGATCTCGTTGCTCGAACGACCCCAGGCGGCCCGGGCCTGCAGGAAGACGTCATCGGTGAGGCGCGCCGTGGCATAGGGCCCCACCAGATAGCCCACGCCGCCGATGGACGAGGGATCGTCGCCATCAGTGTCGAGCGACATGGCGTCGATCTGGCCCATCACACCGACCAGCAGGTTGGGATCGACCACATAGTCGGCGCCCAGGCTGAGCATGCCGAACTTGCCGTCCGACTCGCCGTTGACGGCGAGAGCAGAGAACTTGCCTTCGATCCAGAAATCGAGCGGCTTGAACTCTTCGGGATTGAGCGCGGCGCCCGAGGCGGCAAAGCTTGCCGCGCCCACCGTGCCCGCGGGCGTGATGTTCACCTGCACCGGCAACTGGGCCGGGCCCTGAGCAGCCCCCTGTGCACCAGTGCCCGAAGGCAGGCTGGAGGGCCAGGGGAACGCGATCTGCGTGCCGTCGCGATGACGGGCGGCACTTTGCAGGCGGTCGACCTGACGCAGCGTGCCCGGCTCGTTGGTCAGGATCTGGTTGTTGCGCTGGGTGAGGAACTGCCCGATCAACCCCACGGTGCGCTCGCGCTGGTCGGTGACCATGGCGGTGACCCCCGCCGCGCTCGAAGGCGCGAAGCTGGGCGTGCCGGCATAGGCGGCAGTCATCTCGTGCGCCCCGCCAGTGGTGAAGCTGGTGACGCAGGAGCCCGAGCCTGCAACCAGCGTGACGGTGCAAACCACGTTGGCGCCATCATAGATGGTGACGGTGCCATCGGGCGTGCCGGTGCCGGCGGTGACGGTGACCGAGAGGGTGACCGACTGGCCCAGAAGCGGGTTGGTCGGCGAGAGCGACAGGGTCGTCTGGGTGGCGGCCTGCGAGATTTCGAAGCTGCGGCTGACATCCTGCGCGCCATTGTAGTTGCCGTTGCCGGGCTGGCTGGCAACGATGGTGCAGGTGCCCTGCGTGACGACGGTGACCGTGGAGCCCGACACGGTGCAGATAGCGGGCGTTTCGGACGTGAAGGCGACGCCCAGGTCCGAGGAGGCCGATGCCGTCAGCGGCACCTGGAAACCCGGCTCGAACGGCTGGGCCGAGGGCTGGTCGAAGGTGATGGTCTGGTCGGCCTTGCCGATGGTGATCTGCTGCTGCTCTTGCGCCGACTCATAATTGTCGTCGCCGTCCTGGATCGCAGTGATGATGCAGGTGCCGGCGCTCAGGGTGGTCACGGTCGTGCCCTCGATGGTGCACACCGCGGGCGTGCCGGATTCATAGCGGATCTCGAGCGGGGAATCGGTGCTCGCCGCTGGCGATAGCTCGAACGTGCCATTGGGGCCGTAGGTCTGGGGGGTCTGGGAACCAAAAGTGATGGTCTGGCCGGCCTTGGCAATCGCAATGGTCTGGGTGACCTGGGTGGCGGCGTTGAAGTCGTCATTGCCGGCCTGGTCGACAGCGATGATGCAGGAGCCGGCGCCGGTCATGGTGACGGTGGTGCCCGAAATGGAGCACACCGCAGGGGTCTGGGAGGAATAGCTGACGGGCAGCTCCGAATCGGCCGAAGCGGCGGGGTCGAGTTCGAAAGTGTCGTTGTCGATGAAGGTCTGGCTGCCCTGGCTGCCGAAGGTGATCGACTGGTCAGCCTTGCCGATGGCGATGTTCTGGCTGACGGGGGTAGCGGCATCGTAATTGTCGTTGCCGGCCTGGTCGGCGGCAATGGTGCAGGTGCCGGCAGCGGCCATGGTGACGGTGGTACCTGAAATGGAGCATGCCGCCGGGGTTTGAGAGGAATAGGTGACCGTCAGCTCCGAGCTGGCGGAGGCCGTGGGATCAAGCTCGAACGTCCCGCCGGGGCCGAAGGTCTGGCCGGACTGGGCGCCGAAGGTGATGGTCTGGCTGGCCTTGGTAATCTCGAAGCTCCGCGTGACCTCGGGAGCCGGGTTGTATGTGGCATTGCCGGCCTGATTGGCGGCAATGGTGCAGGTGCCCGCCGACACGGTGGTGACGGAGCTGCCATCGACGGTGCATACGGCCGGGGTCTTGGAGCTGTAGGTGACGGTCTGGTTCGAGGTGGCTAGGGAAGACAGCGTGAACGGCGTCGTGGGATGATACGGCCGATCGTCCGGCTTGATGAACGTGATGGTCTGGTCGATCCTGCCGGCACAAGAGGCCGCAATGGTGACCTTCTGGCCGTCGGAGTAGGTCCCGGCCTCAAAACCGTACGTGCCATCCGTTTGGATGATCAGGCTGTAAGCGCCGCCAGGGCTGTCGTAGGGAAGCTTGCCGTCTGGGGTGGATACGAAGACGCTGCCGACGGCAACGCCGAAGCTGAAATTCAGGACGTCACCGGCTTCGAGGGAAAAGGTGGCTCCAGACTCCCCAGAGCCAAGCGATGCACTGGCACCCCCGCCATTTATGGCCACACAGCCTGCCGACTGGGCATAGGCCGCCTGGCTGCCCGCCGCGAGCAGCAGGCCCGCAAGCGTCAGCGAGCCCAGGGTACGGGCGCAAGCGGCGCGCCACGAACGAGGCCCAGACGCAGTGTCGGCACGATGGGACGGGGCCACAATGCCCGTCTGTGATCGTACAGGAGCGGGCGCGGGCTGGCCCGTGCGCCTCAGGAGGCGACGAGCGCCCGATGTCAGAGGCGGCAGAGCCGAAAATAAACTGTTATCAAAGAAGGCAAATATACGCCTGTTTTCACGCAACATGGTGACTTTCCTTCGGAAATTTCGGCTCTGATATTATCTCTCGCGTCGATAAGACATCGCGCAGCAAAGGACCAAAGCATATCCAGCTCCCCCTGCTGTCAGTTGAGGGGGAGTTGGGCAGATTCACGGCATGGACGGGTCGTCAAGACTCAGATGAGGCTCTGTCGTACTCGAAGAGCAGAATATTCATTGAGTATCTCCCTAATCGACCCCAATACGCGGAATCATGACGGAGAGTCAACCGACGCTGTGGAGTATCGCTGCTGGTTTCCCTGTAACCATCCCGATGCAAGGCGCTCAGGACTATGTAATGAAATGTAATGAAACGTAATGAGGTGAAATGAAACAGGTATTACCGATGTGTTACAGCCTAGAAAACTGGGGAAATTCAGACCGAGCGCCACGGGAAGATTCGCAGACTCCGATCAATCAAAGCATGCTCGGGCGAAACTCAGCCAAAACTTCAATATGGCTTGAATGATGCTGCAGGTCGGGCCCGGCTCTGGCACGCTGCCGAGATCGTGGCGGGTCTGTGACAGCAATGGATCGGGGGTTTTGGCCCGTGATCAGGCCCGAACAGCAAATTCAAGCTGGCAGTCGGAAAGCAAATGCCCGAGAATCTGATTAAAAATTAACTATAATTGTGGAAAACGGGCCCGGCTGTCGACAGACTGGCCGTATCGGCCGCCGGTGCGGCCAATAACGTCTCCGATCATGCGGGCGACAGGATGCGTGGCTGAGCAGGGCGGGAAACTTGTACTTGGGTGCTGCGCTGCCGCCAGCATTGCGACCGACACGGGCCTAGAGTTTCCAGCGGAAGTGGCAATGGTTCTGCGGTTCGTAAGACGCGATAAATCGAAGATTTGGAACCTTTCGCCGCGCCATCTAGGCGGTGAAAAATTCTAGAACTTGAAGCGCACGCCCATGGTGGCGGCGTTGGAGCCGTCGATTTCGGCGATGATGCCATAGCCGCCCGAGCGGTGCTGGATGCGGGCCAGAAATTCCATGTCGGGCAGGGCGGCGTGAGCAATGGAGAGCTCCGGGCCCATATAGAACAGCACGGGCACGTCGCGTCCGATATTGTCGGCGCGCTCGGTTTCCACACCGATCGTGTCGGACACCAAAGAGAGGCCGCCAGTGATCGCGGGGGAGATGGTGACGTCGCCAAACGTTATGCCATCGCCGCGCAGCACCACGCCGCCCCAGACTTCGGTGGAGAAATTCTCGCCAAAGCGCGCGCCCACGCCCAGTTCGGCACCGAGCTTGAAGCCGAAATCGGAGTCGTAGAAGAAATTCTGGTAGCCGATGCCGAAAAAGGCGTTGTCTTCATAATGATCGCGCCAGAAGGCAGCGGTTTCCCACACCCATTCGTTCTGGAAGGCGCCGCCGAAGACAAAGAGGTTCTGGTCGGCCGAGCCAGCGTGCGCGTCGAGAACGCCGTCCTCGGCATGAACGGGCAGAGCCAGCGCGGCAAAGAGGGCGAACGGCAGAATGCTAAGGCGGGTCATTGCAGGCTCAACTATCAGGCACCAGGCTTAAAGGCGCACTAACATAGGTTGGTTGCGCTGCAATACCCATTTCCGTGTCCTGTGGTGCGCAAAACACACCGGCGGAGCCAAGGGAACGAGGCGGTGAGAGCAAAAAAGAACCCGGCACGAGGCCGGGTTCTTTCGAGCTTTCGTAGGGCTAGGGCACCGATCAAGAGCAGCCGGTGGTGGCGCCGCAGGTGTCGCATTTGAGGCACGTACCGTTGCGCACCAGGGTGAAGTTGTTGCACTCGGTGCACTGGTCGCCGGTATAGCCCTTCATCTGGGCTTCGGCGCGCAGCGTGCCGGCATCCTTGCCCGGCGCGGTGGGGACGGTGCCCACATCGAGCGGGGCAAAGGAGCCGGGGCTGGGCACCACCGCATCGAGCTTGAGCGCAGTAGTGGCCTTGAGCGCCGTCACCGTGTTGAACGGGGTGGCGTGCACCACATTGGCGGCCTCGGCGGTGGGCACCAGCATCAGCGAAGTGTTGACCGTCTTGCCGCGCGTCATGCCGCGCGACACGAACCGTTCGGCCGGCACGGAAGTGACGGTGCCCGGGGTGGCGCGGGTGGACTTTTCCTCGGCCACGCCCTGGCTGAGGGAGGTGGGGCTGTCCGGGTTCACATGGGCCAGGTCGTTGCGATCGAGATAGGACACGGCCAGCTCGCGGAAGACATAGTCGAGAATGGACGTGGCGTTCTTGATCCGGTCATTGCCCATGACCATGCCGGCGGGCTCGAAACGGGTGAAGGTGAAGGCCTCCACATATTCGTCCAGCGGCACGCCATATTGCAGGCCCAGCGAGATGGCGATGGCGAAATTGTTCATCATGGCGCGGAAGGCGGCGCCTTCCTTGTGCATGTCGATGAAGATTTCGCCCAGGCGCCCATCGTCATATTCGCCGGTGCGCAGATAGACCTTGTGGCCGCCCACGATGGCCTTCTGGGTGTAGCCCTTGCGGCGATCGGGCATTTTTTCGCGGGCGCGGACGCGCTCGATGATGCGCTCGACGATCTTTTCGGCCACGGCGGGCACGCGGGCGGCAGCGCTTTGGGCCAGAAGCTCCTCGGCGGCATCCTCCTCATCGTCCTCGCCATCCGAGAGCAGGGCCGAGTTCAGCGGCTGGCTGAGCTTGGAGCCGTCGCGATAGAGCGCATTGGCCTTGAGCGCCAGGCGCCAGGACAGCATGTAGGCGTCCTTGCATTCCTCGACCGTGGCCGAGTTGGGCATGTTGATGGTTTTCGAAATGGCACCCGAAATGAACGGCTGGGCCGCCGCCATCATCTCGATATGGCTTTCCACCGACAGATAGCGCTTGCCGATCTTGCCGCATGGATTGGCGCAATCGAACACCGGCAGGTGCTCGGCCTTGAGGTGCGGGGCGCCTTCGAGCGTCATGGCACCGCAGACGTGGATGTTGGCGGCCTCGATGTCCTTCTTGGCAAAGCCCAGGAAGGGCAGGAGCTCGAAGGTGAAGTCGTTGAGCTGGGCATCGGTGACGCCGAGCGACTTGAGGAAGTCGGCACCCAGCGTCCACTGATTGAACACGAACTTGATGTCGAAGGCCGATTTCAGCGCCTTGTTGAGCGCTTCGATCTTGTCCTCGCCAAAACCCTTGGTACGCAGGGCGGCGGGGTTGACGCCCGGCGCCTGGTTGAGATTGCCGTGGCCCACCGCATAGGCCTCGATCTCGGCGATCTGGCTTTCGTCATAGCCCAGGGTGCGCAGAGCCTCGGGCACGGCGCGGTTGATGATCTTGAAATAGCCGCCGCCGGCGAGCTTCTTGAACTTGACCAGGGCGAAGTCGGGTTCGATGCCGGTGGTGTCGCAATCCATCACCAAGCCGATGGTGCCGGTGGGGGCGATCACCGAAACCTGGGCGTTGCGATAGCCATGGGCTTCGCCGAGCGCCAGGGCACTGTCCCAGGCAACCTTGGCGCGCTCGGCCAGATTGGCATCGGTGATGGAGGCATGGTCGAGCGCCACGGGATTGATCGAGAGGCCTTCATAGCCCTCGTCATTGCCATGGGCGGCGTTGCGGTGGTTGCGGATGACGCGCAGCATGTGCTGGGCGTTGCGCGGATAATCTTCGAACGTGCCCAGCTCCTTGGCCATTTCGGCCGAAGTGGCATAGGCGACGCCCGACAGGATGGCCGAGACGGCACCGGAAATGGCGCGGGCCGCCTTGCTGTCATAGGGAATGCCCGAGGTCATCAGCAGGCCGCCGATATTGGCATAGCCCAGGCCCAGCGTGCGGTATTTGAACGAACGCTCGGCAATGGCCTTGGAGGGGAACTGGGCCATCATCACCGAGATTTCCAAGACCACGGTCCAGAGGCGGACCGAGTGCTCGTAATCGGCGGTGTTGAAGGTGTTGTCCTTATTGCGATAAGGCAGCAGGTTGATCGAGGCCAGATTGCAGGCCGTGTCGTCCAGGAACATATATTCCGAGCACGGATTGGACGCGATGATCGGCCCGGCGGCGGGGCAGGTGTGCCACTCGTTGATCGTGGTGTGATACTGAATGCCCGGATCGGCCGAGGCCCAGGCGGCATGGCCGATCTGCTCCCACAGCTCGCGGGCCTTCAGGGTCTTGGTGACCTTGCCCGAAATGCGGCCGTTGAGGTTCCAGTCGGCATCGGTCTCGACGGCCTTGAGGAAGTCATCGGTGACGCGGACGGAATTGTTCGAGTTCTGGCCCGAAACGGTCAGATAGGCTTCGCTGTCCCAATCGGTGTCGTAGACCGGGAAATCGATGTCGGTATAGCCCTGGCGGGCGAACTGGATGACCCGGTAGATGTAGTTTTCCGGCACCAGCGCCTTCTTGGCGGCGCGCACTTCGCGCTTGAGCGCGGGGTTCTTGGCGACGTCGAAGCAATCCTCGCCCGAGCCCTCGCAATTGACGGCCGCCTTCATGATGGCCTTGAGGTGCTTGGACACGGTCTTGGAGCCGGTGACGAGGGCCGCCACCTTCTGCTCTTCCTTCACCTTCCAGTTGATATAGGTCTCGATATCGGGGTGGTCGATATCCACCACCACCATCTTGGCGGCGCGGCGCGTGGTGCCGCCCGACTTGATGGCGCCCGCCGCGCGGTCGCCGATCTTGAGAAAGCTCATCAGGCCCGAAGACTTGCCGCCGCCCGAGAGCTTTTCGCCCTCGCCGCGCAGGCGCGAGAAATTGGAGCCCGTGCCCGAGCCGTATTTGAACAGCCGCGCCTCGCGCACCCAGAGGTCCATGATGCCGCCTTCGTTGACCAGGTCGTCATCGACGGACTGGATGAAGCAGGCATGGGGCTGGGGGTGCTCATAGGCCGAGCCCGACTGCACCAGCTGTTTGGTGAAGGGATCGACATAGAAATGGCCCTGGCCGGGACCATCGATGCCATAGGCCCAGAACAGACCGGTGTTGAACCACTGCGGGGAATTGGGCGCAACGCGCTGGGTGGCCAGCATGTGGGCCAACTCGTCAAAGAAGACCTGGGCGTCCTCTTCGGTGTCGAAATAGCCACCCTTCCAGCCCCAATAGGTCCAGGTGCCGGCCAGGCGGCTGAACACCTGGCGCGAATCGAGTTCCGAGCCGAAGCGCTCCGCTTCAGGCAGGCGCGACAGGGCCTTGGTGTCGGGCACCGAGCGCCACAGCCAGGAGGGAACGTCGTTCTCCTCGACCTTCTTGAACTTCTTGGCCACGCCCGCCTTGCGGAAATATTTCTGGGCGATGATGTCGGCCGCGACCTGGCTCCAGCCGGCCGGCACGGCGATGTTTTCGAGCTTGAACACCACCGATCCGTCCGGATTGCGGATCTCGCTGGTCGCGGAGCGGAACTCGATGCCGCCATAGGCGCCCGATTCCTTGGTGGTGAAACGACGTTCGAATTTCATGGCAGGCCCCGATGATGGGCGCGATGAGCGCTGTAGATATGGAGATGTCGTGCAACCGTACTCGAGTACCAAGCCGGTTGCGTTAGACCCTACAGAGCGCGATTCTGCGCCGCCGACAAGGCCCCTGGCCACAACAACTAGTGCCCGATGGCTCTAAAATCCCTAGACATAGTATGTGGTTCCCCGCAGCGTGAAAACAAGCCGAATGGCTTGAAGACTCTGGGAATTTGCCGGAATGAACCTGTGTAAAACATGTGAATCCCGGTTTGGACGCCTGGGACGAGCTTGTGGGTGCCAGGGCGCAGCGGCCGGGGGCTTAGGGGCTGTCCAGTGAAGAATTTGTGTCGGACGCAATCTTGGCTGTGGATATCTTTGCGACCTGCGCGTGATGCAGCCTGGCCATGCATGGGCCGCTCACATTGCCGCCAAACCGCTAGATCAGAAGTGAGGGGACGTGCTAAACGGGCGCCACACGTTGAGCCGGTTGGGGCTCGAGCGCTGGAAGTGAAAAAGCCATGAAACAGTTTCTTGCCGAGATTTTCGTGTGGTGGCACGGCCAGACCTGGGGCACGCGCCTCAACACCTGGCGCCATGGCCGCTATGTGGGCAGCGACGAATTCGGCAACCGCTATTTTACCGACAAGGGCGGCAATGGCCGGCGCTGGGTGCACTATAACGGCCCCGCCGAGGCCTCGGCGATCCCGCCCGGCTGGCATGGCTGGATGCATCACCGCACCGACACCCCGCCGAGCGAAGAACGCTACCAGCCGCGCACCTGGGAAAAGCAGCACGTGGCCAACATGACCGGCACGGCCGCCGCCTATCGCCCCGAGGGGAGCCTGCTCAATTCGGGCCAGCGCCCGCGCGTCAGCGCCGATTACGACGCCTGGTCGCCAGAGTAAGCGCCTGTTGCCCCAGTTTTTGCGCATCGCCGGACGCATTGCGGCAGGGCTTGGGCTGTGCCTGGGCCTTGTCATGCCGGCGACGGCCCAGACCATTTCCAACCCCATCGCCGCCTTTGCCGGGCTCGACAAGATCACGGCGCGGATTACGCGCTTTGACGTCTATATGAACGAGACGGTGCTGTTCGGGGCGCTGCAGATCACGCCGCGGGCCTGCTATACGCGCCCGCCGACCGAGACCCAGCGCACCTCGGTGTATATCGAGGTGGACCAGGTCAATCTGCAGGGGACCAGCCGCCGCATCTTCACCGGCTGGATGTTCGCCGACAGCCCCGCGCTCAACGCCATCGACCACGCCGTCTATGACGTGTGGCTGGTGGAGTGCAAGACCGCCTCGGACATTCCGCCGCCCGCCACGGCAACGCCGTGACGGCAGGGCAGGGCTGCGCCTAGTCGCCCGTGGCGATCGCGCAGAATTCGACGACGTTTTGCTGAAACACCGCCTCGTTCTCGGCAATGACCGCGCAGCGGGCCAGTATGTCGTCGCGCTCCTCTTGGTTCAGGGCGGCCAGCATCTCCTGCACGCGCTCGGGCGTGCGGATGGTGGGGTCGACCGGCAGGGGATCGAAGGGGCGGTCCATCGGCACCTGGTCGAGCGTGTAGCTGGGCGGCTGGGCTGCCTCGGGGGCAGGGGCGGGGCTTTGCGCCAGGGCGGGCGTGATGAGGGCCAGGACCAGGGCAGCAGGGATCAGCGCGGTTTTCATCAAGACTTTCCGTGTTGGTTGCAAGCACCCACAACGGGTCAGCGCCGCCACCGTTCCAGACCGTGCATCGGAAGGCCTGAGGCTGCTAGAGACCTTGGGCTGGGCCGGCGGTGTCCAGCGCGTAAAAATCGGCGCGGCGGGCCAGCGCAGTGGCCAGGCGCTTTTCATAATCGGCGCGGGGGATGGTGTGGCCGCCAAAAGTGGCCAGGTGATCGGTGACGAACTGGGTGTCGAGCAGGATAAAGCCTCCGGCACGCAGGCGCTCCACCAGGTGCACCAAGGCGATCTTGGAGCAATCGGTGCGGGTGTGGAACATCGATTCCCCAAAAAAGGCACCGCCCAAGGCCAGTCCATAGAGCCCGCCCACCATCTCGGGGCCATCCCAGACTTCCACAGTGTGGCAGATGCCGCGCGCGAACAGCTCCCCATAGAGCTTGACGATGGTGGCGTTGATCCAGGTGTTGTCGCGCTCGGTGCCGAAATGGGCGCAGCCATGGATGGTGCGGGCAAAATCGGTATCGACCCGGATCTGGTAGGGGTGGGTGCGCATGGTCTTGCGCATGGTGCGCGAGACGTGAAAGCCTTGGTCGAGCGGCAGGATGCCGCGCTGTTCGGGCGAGATCCAGAACAGGTCGGCGGCATCGGCGCTTTCGGCCATGGGGAAGATGCCGGCCCGATAGGCACGCAGGATGAGTTCGGGCGTCAATTCGAGATCGAACGGGTCGCTACCCTTGCGGGCCATCGCGGTCCTGCCTCTTGAGATAGGCGGCATAGCCGGTCTCATAAGCGGTCTTTTCGGCCTCATCGAGCCGCCCCAGGCTGGTGCAGCCCGAGACCGGCACGCACCAGACCCGCTCGATGGCGTAAAAGAACACGCTCACCTCGTCATCGGGCGGATCGCCCTTGCCGTTCACGAAGCCTTCCAGACCGTCGATCTCGGCAAATTCGGGGTCGGGGTCGGAAAAGCGCACGACCTCGAAAAAGGCAAGGCGGTCGGAGGCGGCAACGCTTGGGGTTTGTGCCTCCGACATGGGCTCAGGCCTTGTTGTTGGCGAGGTATTTTTCCAGCCAGTGGATGTCGTAATCCCCCGCGATGATCTCGGGCTCGCGGATGAGGCGCTGGAAGAGGGGCAGGGTGGTCTTGACCCCATCGACGACGAACTCGTCAATGGCGCGGCGCAGCCTTTGCAGGCATTCGGCGCGAGTGCGGCCATGCACGATGAGCTTGCCGATCAGGGAGTCGTAATAGGGCGGGATCTTGTAGCCCTGATAGACCGCCGAATCGATGCGCACGCCCACCCCGCCGGCGGGATGATAAAAGGTGATGGTGCCCGGCGAGGGCGCGAAGGTCTGCGGGTCCTCGGCATTGATGCGCACTTCGATGGCATGGCCGGTGAAGGTGACATCGGACTGCTGGAGCGAGAGCGTTTCGCCCGAGGCCACGCGGATCTGCTCATAGACCAGATCGATATTGGTGATGCGCTCGGTAACGGGATGCTCCACCTGCAGGCGGGTGTTCATTTCGATGAAATAGAACTCGCCGTTCTCGTAGAGGAATTCGATGGTGCCCGCGCCCGAGTAGCGCAGCTTGCGCATGGCGACCGCGCAGATCTCGCCGATCTCGTCGCGCTGCTCGGGGGAGATGGAGGGCGCACCCGCCTCTTCCCACACCTTCTGGTGGCGGCGCTGCAAGGAGCAGTCGCGCACGCCCAGATGGATGGCGTTGCCCTGGCCGTCGCCCAGAACCTGCACCTCGATATGGCGCGGCTTGTCGAGGTATTTTTCCAAATACACCGCATCGTTGCCGAAATTGGCCTTGGCTTCGGCTCGGGCCGTGGACCAGGAGGTCAGCAGATCCTCTTCGGAACGGGCGACCTTCATGCCCTTGCCGCCGCCGCCGGCGGTGGCCTTGATCAGGACGGGATAGCCGATCTTGGCGGCCGTTTCGCGCACTTCCTCTTCGGTGCGTACTTCGCCATCCGAGCCCGGCACCACGGGGATGCCCAACTCCACGGCGGTCTTTTTGGCCGTGATCTTGTCGCCCATGATCTCGATGTGATGGGCGGACGGGCCGATGAAGGTGACGTTGTGCTCGGTCAGGATGCGGGCAAAGCGCGCATTTTCCGACAGAAAGCCATAACCGGGGTGGACGGCATCTGCCCCGGTGATCTCGCAAGCGGCCATGATGGCCGGGATGTTGAGATAGCTGTCCTTGGCGGCATTGGGGCCGATGCAGACGCTCTCGTCGGCCAGCCGGACGTGCATGGCATTGGCATCGGCGACCGAATGGACGGCCACCGTGGAAATGCCCAGCTCCTTGCAGGCGCGCAGGATGCGCAGCGCGATTTCGCCGCGATTGGCGATGAGGACCTTGGAGAACATCTGAGCGACTGGCCCCTTTATTCGATCACGACGAGGGGTTCGCCATATTCGACCGGCTGGGAATCCTCCACCAGGATACGGGTGACGGTGCCCGCCTTATGCGCCGGGATCTGGTTCATGGTCTTCATCGCCTCGATGATGAGGACGGTCTGGCCTTCCGAGACCTTGGTACCGACCTCGACGAAGGCGGGCTTGCCCGGCTCGGGCGAGCGATAGGCGGTGCCCACCATGGGGGAGGTCAAAGTGCCTGGATTGGAGGCCAGATCTTCGGCAGCGACCGGGGCCGGAGCGGCCGGGGCAGCAGAAGGCGCCGGGCCGGGCGCGTATTGGGGCGCCTGGGCATAGTGGGGCGCAGCCATCTGCACCACTTCCTTGCCAAAGGAACGCGTAACGCGGACGCGGAAATCATCCTGCTCGATCTCGATCTCGGCGAGATTTTGGGTGTTGAGCAGTTCGGCAATGGCGCGGATCAGATCCTGATCCACTTGCGATGCCTTGGTCATTTTTTACAGTCTCCCTCGGCGTTGCCGCGAGTGTGGGTCAGAGTTTTTCGGCCAATGCATGAAGCGCCAGTCTATACCCTGTCGCCCCCAGCCCGCAAATCACCCCCGTGGCCACGGGGGACACGTAGGAATGGTGGCGGAAGGCTTCGCGCGTATAGATGTTGGAAATATGGACTTCCACCGTCGGCAGGGCGACGGCGCGCAGTGCATCGTGAATGGCGATCGAGGTGTGCGAATAGGCGCCCGGATTGATGACGATGGCATCGAAGGCGCCAAGGGCCTGCTGGATCCAGGTGACCAGCTCGCCCTCATGGTTGGATTGGCGGCATTCCACGCCAAGGCCCAGCGTCTCGCCTTCGGTGCCACACATGGCCTCGATATCGGCAAGGGTCTGTGCCCCATAGGTCTTGGGTTCTCGTGTGCCCAACATGTTGAGGTTCGGACCGTTAAGAACAAGAACGCGTTTGGCCATGGTTTTTGCCTTTTGCACCGCCATCGGTGCCAGCGCAAGCCGGACTATACGAATTGCCACAAAATGCAACGAAGATGGCGCCCAAACGGCACCATGATCGCTTCGGGGCCTAGCCTTCGCACACGGTTTTGCCGCAGGCGCGCATATTGGCGATGCGCTGGCGCAGCTGATCGATGCCCACGGCGCCCGGAATGATCTCGTCGCCGATGATGAAGGTGGGGGTGCCCGAAATGCCAAGCTCCTGGGCCAGATCGTAGGAGCGGCGCAGGGCGGCGTTGACGCTTTCCGATTCCGCCTCGAGCTGGAGGGTGACCGGATTGAGCCCAAGTTCGCGCGCCGCATCCATGGCGGTCTGCCCGGTGACCTGCCCGCGCGCGGTAAACAGGGATTCGTGGAACTGCCAGTAATCGGCATCGGTGCGGCCCACCGCGACCGCGATATGGGCCGCATCCACCGATTCCTGGGAGAGAATGGGGAATTCCTTGAGGATGATGCGCAGCTCGGGATCTTCGGCGAGGAGGGTCGCGACGGTGGGCAGGGCCTGACGGCAATAGGTGCAGTTATAGTCGAACATCTCGATCAGGGTGACGTCGCCCTCGGGATTGCCCAAGACGATGTGATCGGGATCGTTATAGAGCGCGTCCTGCGCCGAGGCGATGGCAGTGCGCGCGCGCTCCTGGGCCTCGTTGCGCACCTGGGTCTGCAACTCGGCGGTGACGCGCTCGAGAATGCGCGGATTGCCCATGAGATAGGATTCGATCATGGGGTTGAGGGTTTCGGCGGCCAGCGCCGGCTCCGGCTGGGCAGTGTCTTGCGCCAGAACGTCGGTGACGAGCGCCCGCACCTGGGCTTCGTCCATTCCGCCCGTGGGGCGATCGAGCAGGCTCATGGCCAGCCCGCCTGCCAGCACTCCGCACAGCGCCGCCAGGGCAATCGTGGTTCGGGCCATCGCTCTTGGTGCTCCGCTCTGGGCCGGCCCGGCGGGCGCGGCGAGGAAAGACATTGGTTTGCGCCGGGCAATAGCGCTTTGCACGCGCCATGGCCAGTGGGCGGTGGACAAGACCGCCCCAAACATGGTCTGCACGGGCACAAAATACCCGCAAGCCTCCCCTTACCGATCATTGGGACCGATTGATGACTTCTGCGCAGCTGCAACCGTTCCAGGCCATGGAAATCCTCACCGCCGCCAAGCGGCTGGAGGCGCAGGGGCGCCACATCTGCCATCTCGAACTGGGCGAGCCGGGCGCGCCGCCCGCGCCCAAAGTGCTCGAAGCGGTGCGCGCCGCGCTGCCGCAGGGGCAGCCCTATACGGCGGCCAAGGGGTTGATCGGGCTGCGCGAGGGGCTTTGCCGCTATTATGCCGACCGGCACCAGGTGGCGGTGGACCCCGAATCGATCATCGTCACCATGGGCTCGTCGGCGGCCTTCATCCTGAGTTTCCTTGCGGCCTTCGCGCCCGGCGCCAGGATCGCGATCACGCGGCCGGGCTATCCGGCCTATCTCAACACCCTGGTGGGGCTGGGCTATGAGGCGGTGGAAATTCCGCTCTCGGCGCAGAACGGCTGGCGGCTGCGGGCCGACGACATCGCGGCGGCCCATGCGCGCACCCCGTTTGCCGGGCTGCTGTTTGCCAGCCCGGCAAACCCCACGGGCGCTTCGGTGGGGCGGGCCGAGATGGCCGACATCGCGGCCACCTGCGCGCGGCTGGGCGTGACGCTGATTTCGGACGAGATCTATCACGGGCTCGATTTCGAAGGGCCCTCGGCCAGCGCGCTGGAGGTGTCCGACCAGGCGCTGATCGTCAACAGCTTCTCGAAATATTACTGCATGACCGGCTGGCGCATCGGCTGGATGGTGGTGCCCGAAGCGCTGGTGCGGCGGGCCGAAATGCTGCAGCAGAACCTTTTCATTTCGGCGCCCACGCTGAGCCAGGTGGCGGCAGAGGCAGCGCTGGGCGAGACCGAATATGCGGAGACGCAAAAGGCGGTCTATGCGCGCAACCGGGTGCTGCTCCACCAGGGGCTGGCGGGGCTGGGCTTTACCACGGCGGGCCTGGGGGACGGGGCGTTCTATGCCTATGCCGATGCCAGCCGGTTCACCAATGATAGCCTGAAATTCTGCCAGACGCTGTTGCACGAGGCAGGCGTGGCGGCGACGCCGGGGGTGGATTTCGACCGGGTCGACGGCGGCAAGTTCGTGCGCTTTTCCTATGCGGGCAGTGCCCAGACCATCGAGAAGGCGCTCGAACGCATGGGCACGATGCTGGGGTAGGGCGGGTCGGGCCCGACCGGCAGTCCTAAAGAACAGCGCCGCCGCCTCTTCGGTCAGGGAAGGGCGGCGGCGCTGGTGTTTTGGCGGGTTGGGCTTACTCGCCCAGACCCAGGCGACGCTGCCACCAGCCGCGCTTGGGCTTTTCGGCCTCGGCCTCGTCTTCGGCCTTGGGCGTGGCGGTGGAGCTGACCACGATCTCGTCGGGCGGCAGCTCCTTCTTGGCGCGGCGGCGCGGGGCCTCTTCGGCTTCCGGCTCGGGCGCCGCTTCGGCAGGTGCGGCGGCTTCGGACACGCTGGGGTCCGCCTGGGCAACTGCGGGCTGTGCTGCCTCGGGCGCTGCAGGGGCGTCGACCGGCTCGGCCACGGCCTCGGCGGCGGCTACCGCTTCGGTCTCGGTGGGCGGAGCGGCCTTGGGCTTGCGGGTGCGCGGACGGGCCTTGGGCTTTTCTTCTGCCGCATCGGCCGGGGCTTCGCCTTCGGCTGCCGGGGCGGCCTCGGCATCGGCCTTCTTGCGCCGGGTGCGCTTGGGCTTGGGCTTGTCCTCTGCGGCCGGAGCCTCGATTGGCTCGGCGGTTCCCGCCGTTTCGGCCGGCGCAGCCGCCTGGGCTGGCGCTTGGTCAGCCGCTGGCGGCAGATCGGCAACTGCCGCAATGGCGTCCTGGGCCAGCAGATCGGCCGCGATGGTCTGGGAGGCCTCGGCGCTCAATTGGGCAACCGGCTCGGCGGCCTCCTCGTCGCTGGCGGCACCCTGTGGCACCTCGCCCTCGGCATCGACGGCCAAAGGCGCTGCACCCTCGTCGGGGCGACGATTGCGACGGCCACCGCGACGACCGCGCCGACGGCGCTTGCGCGGCTCGTCGTCTTCGCGTTCACCGGCCGCGCTGGGCTGATCGGTCTCTTCGCCCTCGGCGTCCTCGGTCTCGGTGCCTTCGACATCCTCGACCTCGGCGCTCTCATCGAGCGCCACGGCAGCGCGCTGGCCAGTGGCTTCGGCACGTTCGCCACCGCGACGGCGACGACGACGGCGACGACGATTGCCATCGCCCTCGCTGGTCTCGGCGGCTTCGACGGTGTCGGCGACGGCCTCTTCGGCCTCCTCGTCCTCGACTTCTTCGTCCTCGACTTCGAGATCGTCCATCACGGCCGAATCGACCCGAACATGGGTGGTCGCTTCGATCAGCTGGGGTGCACGGGCTTCACCACGCTCGATGGCATAATGATTGCCGTTGGCGATGTGCTCATCGGCGACCAGCGTGATCGAGAGCTGGTACTTGGCCTCCAGCATGCTCAGCGTCTGACGCTTGGTGTTGAGGATGTAGAGCGCCACTTCGCCGGGCACGCGCACGTTGATCGACTGGCCGGGCTTGCGCATGACATGGTCTTCGACCGCGCGCATGACCAGCAGCGCCAGGCTTTCCACCGAACGCACCAGGCCCGTGCCGTCGCAGACCGGGCATTTGTGGGTGGAGCTTTCGACCACGCCGAAGCGGATGCGCTGGCGGCTCATTTCCATGAGGCCGAAATGGGAGATGCGGCCCACCTGGATGCGGGCGCGATCGTTGCGCAGGCAATCCTTGAGCTTGCGCTCCACCGCCCGATTGGAGCGGTTCTCCATCATGTCGATGAAATCGATGACGATCAGACCGGCCAGATCGCGCAGGCGCAGCTGGCGGGAAATCTCTTCGGCCGCCTCCAGATTGGTCTGGAGGGCGGTGTCCTCGATATTGTGTTCCTTGGTCGCCCGGCCCGAATTGACGTCGATGGAAACCAGCGCCTCGGTGGGATTGATCACGATATAGCCGCCCGAGGGCAGGGTGACCGTGGGCGAGAACATCTGATCGAGCTGGGTCTCGATGCCGTATTTGGAAAAGAGCGGCTGATCCTCGCGGTATTGCAGCACGTTCTTGGAATGGGACGGCATGATCATCCGCATGAAGTCCTTGGCTTCGCGGAAGGCGTTGTCGCCCGCCACCATGACTTCATCGATGTCCTTGTTGTAGAGATCGCGGATGGTGCGCTTGATCAGCGAGCCTTCCTCATAGACCAGGCACGGCGCCTGGGACTGGAGCGTGAGCGAACGCACGTTCTCCCACAGGCGCATCAGGTATTCGAAGTCGCGCTTGACCTCGGCCTTGGTGCGGCTGGCCCCGGCGGTGCGCAGGATGACGCCCATGCCCTGGGGCACTTCGAGATCGGCGGTGATTTCCTTGAGGCGCTTGCGATCGGCCGCATTGGTGATCTTGCGCGAAATGCCGCCGCCCCGGGCGGTATTGGGCATGAGCACCGAATAGCGACCGGCCAGCGACAGATAGGTAGTGAGCGCCGCACCCTTGTTGCCGCGCTCTTCCTTGACCACCTGCACCAGCATGACCTGGCGGCGCTTGATCACTTCCTGGATCTTGTAGTTGCGGCGCGAGGAGGACGAGCGGCGACGCTCGGGCACTTCCTCGAGCGCATCGGCACCGCCCACGCTTTCCACCGGCTCGTTGTCGGCGGGCGCCTGCTCGATATGGCCGTGCCCGTCCTCGCCCTCGTGGGGTTCGGCATCGGCGCCGTCATTGGCGTCGACCGGCTCGGAGACCGACGGATCGGGCTCGGCATCGGCGGCGGCATCGTGATGGGCGTCCTCGGCCTCTTCGTCGCGCAGGATGGCTTCGCGATCGGCAACAGGGATCTGGTAATAATCGGGGTGGATTTCGGAGAAGGCCAGGAAGCCGTGGCGGTTGCCGCCATATTCCACGAAGGCCGCCTGCAGGGAGGGTTCTACCCGGGTGACCTTGGCCAGATAGATGTTGCCGCGCAACTGGCGGCGGGTGGCCGATTCGAAGTCGAATTCTTCGAGCCGGTTACCGCTGGTGACGACGACCCGCGTTTCTTCCGGGTGGATGGCATCCACCAGCATTCTCTTTGTAGCCATGCATAGGTACTCCGCGCCTTCGCGCGCCGACCGATGCGGGCCGGCGAGGCGGCCTACCGAAAACGGCGCCGTGCGAGGCGACTTCAGGGGGTTGGGCAGCGCCAAGGGCGCCGCAAAGATCAGCAGCGCTCGCGGCGCTTCTGGGTTGGGAGGCGCAAGTGGCGCCGAAGTGCGGGACGATCTGGCTGACGCGGCGGGCAAAGATGCGGGCGCACAGGAGTGTGATATCCGCCTCGCGCTCGTTCCGCCGTAGGGCCATAGACCTCTTCCTTGAAGGCAGCCGCCGCAAGAAACGCGCAGCTGCCGTCCGGTCCGCCGCAGGACCGAAATTCTCTACAGGGAGGCAAAAGCGTGCGCCGCGGTCGGCACGAACCCCTGTTCAGGTCCGCCATCCGCACGGTGGCGGCAGCCTGGAGCTTAACTCCGCCAGCCGGCCCACGCGCTCAACATTACGCCTCGTTACAAGCCTTTATGGCCGATCCGAACGCTTGGCAACAGCAAACTAAAGTCGCAGCACTGTTATCGGGCGGCCCGTTTGCAAGGCTTTTGCGAACGGTTAGGCACTGCTCAAACATATTGGGATGCCCCTTTGTCGGCGCAATGGCGCGCGAAGGGACATGCGCCACCCCCACCCGATCGGAGAGGCCCTTGCTGGAAAGATTGCTGACCGCCGCCGTGCTGGCGCTGGCCATGGCGCTCGCCCCCGCCCTGGCGCAGGACACCCCGGCGCCCGAGCCCACCGGGCCGAGCGCCGAAGAGATCGCGCAACTGCCCGAGGTGAGCGGGGTGCGCATTTCCAACACGCCGGAACGGGCACGGCTGGTGCTGGACCTGACGGGCCGCACCGAGTTCGCCATCGTGTCGCTGGACGGGCCCAATCGCATCGCGGTGGACGTGCGCGTCAAGGCCAGCGCCATTTCGGGCGTGCAGCAGCCGGCGGGCGAGGGGCTGGTGACGCGTGGCGAAGTCCAGACCATGGGCCCGGACCGGGTGCGCACCTATCTGACGCTGCTGGTGCCCGCCCAGGTGCAGCAGGCCTATGTGCTCGACGCCTTTGCCGACCAGCCGGCCCGGCTGGTGGTGGACATGATTCTCGATACCCCGGAGAACTTCGCCCGGCGGGTGGGCGAGGATCTGACGGCCTCCCAAGCCCATGCCGGGGGCCCCGGCGAAGTGCCGCTGGCGGAGGTTTCCACCATTCCGGGCGGATCGGAAGTGGTGCGTGAGGGCCGGCCGCTGGTGGTGATCGACCCCGGCCACGGCGGCATCGACAATGGCGCGTCCACGCCCAATGGCGTGCATGAAAAGGACATCGTGCTGGCCTTTGCGCTCAAATTGCAGGAATTGCTGGTGCAGACGGGCAAATACGACGTGGCGCTGACGCGGGACGACGACACCTTCCTGAGGCTCGAGGAGCGCGTGACGCTGGCCCGGCAGAACAAGGCGGATCTCTTTATCTCGCTTCATGCCGACAGCTTCCAGCAGCCAGAGATCCGGGGCGCCAGCGTCTATACGCGCGACGAGCGGGCCACCGACGTGCTCGACAAGGTACTGGCCGATAACGAAAACCGCTCCGACATCGTGGCCGGGTTCACCGTGCCCGATATGTCTCAGGCCGTGGTGGACATACTGGTGGACCTGATGCGCCGGGAGATGCGGCGCCAGTCGTTCCTGGCGGCGCAGGCGCTGGTGGCCCAGCTCGAACCCAGCGTGGCCCTGCGGCGCTTTCCGGTGCGGCAGGCCGACTTTTTCGTGCTGCAGGCCCCCGACGTGCCCTCCGTGCTGGTGGAGCTTGGATTTTTGTCCAATGCCCAGGACATCAACAATCTCATGACCGATGGCTGGCAGGACCGCGTGACGGCGGCCTTGGCGCGCGGCATCGCGTCGTATTTCGATGCGGTGGAGGCCCCGCTCGAAGCCGAGGCGGCCCAGGACGAGCCGGAGAGCGACCCAGCACCGTGACATTTGCGCATCAGCGCGAATCCGGGCACTGCACGATGGCTTGATTTGGCCGGCTTCGTCCACATTTACGCCCGGCTTTGGTATAAGTGACAAACGTGTTGCGGGTGCTTCGCACCTGCCTGGTTTCGGATACGTGATCTATGCTGCGACTGCTCGGCTGGCTGTTTGGCTTTGGCATGTTCGTCGTGCTCGCCGGTGCGGGCGTGGCGGGCGTGTATCTGTGGAACGTGACCCAGCAACTGCCCGACTATACGGTGCTCAAGGACTATCAGCCGCCCGTGACCACGCGCGTGCACGCGGCCGACGGCACGCTCTTGGCCGAATTCGCCAAGGAGCGCCGACTGTTCCAGCCCATCGAAACCATGCCGCCCGTCTTGGTGCAGGCGTTCCTGGCCGCCGAGGACAAGGACTTCTATAGCCATTTCGGCATCGACATTAACGGCGTGATCCGCGCGGCGCGCGACAACGTGCTGCAGCGCATCGAAGGTGGCAGCGGTCCGCTGGTGGGCGCCTCCACGATCACCCAGCAGGTGGCCAAGAACTTCTTTCTGACCACCGACCAGTCGATCGACCGCAAGATTCAGGAAGCGCTGCTGGCGCTGCGCATCGAATCCACCTTTTCCAAGGACAAGATCCTCGAGCTTTATCTCAACGAGATCTTCCTGGGCTTCAACTCCTATGGCGTGGCGGCCGCGGCGCTGAACTATTTCGACAAGGCGCTCTATGAGCTGACGCTGAGCGAAGCGGCCTTCATTGCGGCCCTGCCCAAGGGGCCCAACAACTATCATCCGTTCCGTCGCCCCAAGGCCGCCATCGAGCGGCGCAACTGGGTGATCGATCGCATGGCCGAGAATGGTTACATCACCGCCCAGGAGGCCACGACCGCCAAGGCCGACAACCTCAACGTGGTGCCGCGCCAGTCGGGCAGCCAGCTCTACTCGGCAGAGTATTTCACCGAGGAAGTGCGGCGCCAGCTCGGCTCGCTCTATGGCGAGGACCAGCTTTATGGCGGCGGGCTGTCGGTGCGGACCACGCTCGAGCCGCGTTTGCAAGAATATGCCCGCAAGGCGCTGATGGACGGGCTGATCGCCTATGATCACATCCAGGGCTTCCGTGAACCTGTTGCCACCATCGAGACCGAAGGGGATTGGGGCGCCAACCTGTTCAAGATCGTGCCGCTGCGCGACGTGCCCGAATGGCAGCTGGCCGTGGTGCTGGAAATGGACAGCAACGAGGCCCGCATCGGGCTGCGGCCCAGCACCACGCTGGACGGCGCCATGGTGGAAGAGCGCGTGACCGGGCGGCTGCCGGGCCCCGAGATCAAGTGGATCAGCAAGCCGCTCTCCCAGGTGCTCGAAGTGGGCGACGTGGTCTATGTCTCCGAGGTCGAGGGGCAGGAGGCGGTCTATACGCTTCAGCAGATCCCCGAGATCGAGGGCGCCATCGTGGCGATGGATCCGCGCACCGGGCGCGTGCTGGCCATGGTGGGCGGCTTTTCGTTTGCCGAAAGCGAGTTCAACCGCGCCACCCAGGCGCTGCGCCAGCCGGGCTCCTCGTTCAAGCCCATCGTCTATTCGGCGGCGCTCGACAACGGCTATACGCCCGCCTCGGTGGTGCTCGATGCGCCGGTGGAAATCCGCAATGCCGACGGCTCGATGTGGCGGCCGGAAAACTATGCGCAGCAGTTTTACGGTCCCCAGACGCTGCGGCGCGGCATCGAGCGCAGCCGTAACGTCATGACCGTGCGGCTGGCGCGCGACATCGGCATGCCGCTGGTGGCCGAATATGCGCGGCTGTTCGGCATCTATGACAGCATGCCGCCGCTTTTGGCCATGTCGCTGGGCGCGGGCGAAACCACCGACATGCGCATGACCGCAGCTTACGCCACCATCGCCAATGGCGGACGGCGCATCGTGCCTACGCTCATCGACCGCATCCAGGATCGCTATGGCGAGACCGTCTATCGGCACGACGAGCGTGTGTGCGAGGGCTGCGAGGCCGAGCAGTTCGGCGCCGAGCCGCGCATCATCGACAACCGCGAGCAGGTGCTCGACCCCATGACCGCCTACCAGATCACCTCGATGATGGAAGGCGTGGTCGAGCGCGGCACCGGCACGGCGGCCAAGTCGCTGGGTCGTCCCGTGGCGGGCAAGACCGGCACCTCCAACGACTACAAGGATGCCTGGTTCATCGGCTTCACCCCCGAAATGGCGGTGGGCGTCTATGTGGGCTTCGATACCCCGCGCAATATGGGCCGGGCGGCGACGGGCGGCGAAATGGCCGTGCCGATCTTTACCGAATTCATGGCCAATGCCATGCGCGGCAAGCCGCCCACGCCCTTCAACATGCCGGCCGGGATGGCGCAGGTGTGGATCGATCCCGATTCCGGGGTGCGCGCCAATGGCGGGCAAGCCTCGATCCTGGAGGCCTTCAAGCCCGGCTCGGGCCCCAATCTGGTGACTTCGGTGATCGGCGTGGACGCTGAGGCCTTCGTCAACATCCAGCAAGGTGGGCAGGGGCAGGACCCCAATATGGGCCGGGGCGGGCTGTTCTAGGTCATGGCCGGCATGGGTGAGGGAGCGGCCGGGCGCGCCGGGGTGGTGCTCTATCCCCACGCGGCGCTGGCGCAGGGCGCGGCGCCGCGTGCGTGGCTCGATGACAGCGTGCTTGCGGCCGGCGCCAAGCTGCTGGCCGCGATGGACGCGACCCAGGCCTGGGGCCTGGCGGCCCAGCATATCGGGCTGGTCGAGCCGGTGATTGCGCTCAACCTGGGCGAGGACGGGGCCGGGTGCAAGGACACGCTGCTCTACAATCCGCGCGTTCTGGCGGTGGCCGACGAAACGGCACGGGGCCCGGAGGGCTCGGTGTCGCTGCCGGGGATCGAAGTGGAGATCGAGCGCCCGGTCTGGGCGCTGATCGGCTACGACGATGCCGAGGGCCAGAGGCGCGAGCAGCGCTTTTCGGGCTTTCAGGCGCGCTGTGCGCTGCACGAAATCGAGCAGATGGGCGGGATGTTCTTCCTGGCCCGATTGTCGCGGCTCAAGCGCGACATGGTGCTCAAGCGCGTCGAAAAGCTCCGGCGCCAGGGATAAGTCGACCCCACGGCGCCCCCAAAGGTTGATCGGGGCGGGTCGGTCGTCTACATCAGCCCCAAACATTGGTGGATTTAAACAATGCGTGCAGAAATCGAGCAGGTGGTTGATGCCATCGAGCAGGCACTCAGCCTGCTAAGGAGGCATCTTTGACTGGGATACGGCCGAGACGCGCCTTGCAGCGCTGAACGAAAAGGCTGAGGCCCCCGATCTGTGGAACGACCCGGCGGCGGCCCAGCAGGTGATGCGTGAGCGCACCGCGCTCGAAATCCAGGTCAAGACCGTGCGCGACCTGCAAAACGGGCTGCGCGACAATGTCGAGCTGATCGAGCTTGGCGAGATGGAGGACGACGAGGCCATCGTGGCAGAGGCCGAAAAGGCCCTGCTCGACCTCAAGACCACGGCGGCGCGCCTGCAGGTGGAAACCCTGCTTTCGGGCGAAGCCGACAGCAATGACTGCTATATCGAAGTCCATTCGGGCGCGGGCGGCACCGAGAGCCAGGACTGGGCCAACATGCTGATGCGCATGTATACGCGCTGGGCCGAGCGGCGGAAGTTCAAGGTCGAGACCATCGAAATCCATGACGGCGAAGAGGCCGGCATCAAATCGGCGACGCTCCAGATCAAGGGCCACAATGCCTATGGCTGGCTCAAGACCGAGAGCGGCGTGCACCGGCTGGTGCGTATTTCGCCCTATGACAGCCAGGCCCGTCGCCACACCAGCTTTTCGAGCGCCTGGGTCTATCCGGTGGTCGATGAGAGCATCGACATCGAGGTGAGCGAATCGGACGTGCGCATCGACACCTATCGCGCCTCGGGCGCGGGCGGCCAGCACGTCAACACCACCGATAGCGCGGTACGCATCACCCATATCCCCACGGGCATCGTGGTGCAGTGCCAGAACGAGCGCAGCCAGCACAAGAACCGGGCCACCGCCTGGGACATGCTGCGCGCCCGGCTCTACGAGGCCGAATTGCAGCGGCGCGAGGCGGAAGCCAATGCCAGCGCCGCCAGCAAGACCGAGATCGGCTGGGGCCACCAGATCCGCTCCTATGTGCTGCAGCCCTATCAGATGGTGAAGGATCTGCGCACGGGGGTGGAAACCTCCAACACCACGGCGGTGCTCGACGGCGACATCGACGACTTCATGGAAGCGGCGCTGGCTCAGCGCGTGGGCAGCGGCAACGGCTAGGCGCTGGTCGGCTGCACGTGATTTTCAAAGGCGGGCCCTGTGCCCGCCTTTTTGTTTTCAGGCATCGAAATAATGGGCGAGCTTGCGCCCGGCGGCAATGAACTGGGCCGGATCGAGCGGCTTGTCCTTGCGGTGCACCTCGAAATGCAGATGCGGACCGGTGGAGCGACCGGTGGAGCCGACCTTGCCGATCGGCGTGCCTGCCTCCACACGCTGGCCGACAGGCACCGAAATGCTCGACAGATGCGCGTAACGGGTGAGCAGGCCATTGGCATGGGTGACTTCCACCACCGTGCCATAGCCGCTGCGCTGGCCGGCAAAACTGACCGTACCCGCGCCGGCGCTGCGCACCAGAGTGCCCTTGGGCATGGCAAAATCGATGCCGGCATGAAAGGCCATGCGCCCATTGAAGGGGTCGCGCCGATTGCCGAAATTGGAGCTCATGCGCGAGCGTCCGGCAATGGGGGCGTGGATGGGCGCCGCATCGAGCGCGCCGCGCGCCGCCTTGAAGCGCGCCAGCGCGGCGTAGACGGCATTGGCCTCTTCGAGCGCCTCGGGGACATCGCCTTCAAGCTCGCCATCGGCAGGCACGAACGGGCCGCCCATGCCCAGGGTGGAGGGGGGCAGATCGGGCTTGAGCCCAACGGCGCTGAGCGCGGTGACGATCTCGTCGGTGGACTGCTCGGCCGAGACGGCGATGGCCGTCATGGCATTGCGCGTTTCGGCCATCATGGCATCGACCGTGCGGGCAGCCTCGTCGACCTGGGCCGCCTGCGGATCGGGCGCGGCGACCGGGGCCGGTGCGGGCAGGGCGGCATAGGCCATGGGCGAGAGCGAGGCGCCGACCACGGGGGCGGGCTGGCGCATCAAAGGCTGGGGGATCTCGGCGGCGGCGATGCCCAGCTCAGCCGCTTTTTCGGCCAGGGTGCGGACATATTGATGCTGCTCGGCCAGAACGTCCTGCTGCTGGGCCAATTCCTGAAGCTGGAGGTTGAGATCGCCAGCCTGCGCATATTGACGCGAATGGAGCCGGTCCACTTCGAGCCGCAACTGCGTAATGCGATCGGCATAGGCCTGGTTGACCGCATCGGTGCGCCCACCGGCCAGGTCCGCGATATCGGGGCTGAGCAGAAAGCCCACCCCCGTGACCACGTTGCTGGCCAGCAGCACCGCCACGCTGGCATAAAACAGCAGCGGACTGATGCCGCCGCGTCCCGCCGCCATGGCCTGTCGCCCAGGGCGCGTATTGCCGGTTTCGAGTTTGCGCCGAACAGAACTCACGGCCGAACTCCACAACTCCGAGAACATACTTAAGGGAGTTTGCACGGCCAGGGTTAACAAAGGCAGAAGCGGTAACCCTAATGTCGGGTGAGCGCCTGGGCGGCCTCCAGCACCTTCTGGGCATGGCCTTTGACGCGGGTGACTTTCCAGACCTCGGCAACGTCGCCCTTGGCATCGATCAGCACGCTGGTGCGCACCAGCCCCATATAGGTTCGGCCATACATCGATTTTTCCTGCCACAGGCCGTAGGCCTCGATCACCTGCCGGTCCGGATCCGACAGCAGCAGGTGGTTGAGCCCGAACTTGGCGCGAAAGGCCGCGTGGGCCTTAACCGGATCGGGGGAGATGCCCACCAGCGTGACGCCCGCCGCAGCGAAGGCGTCGGCGAGGGCGGAAAATTCGAGATTCTCGTTGGTGCAGCTGGGGGTGTCGTCTTCAGGATAGAAAAACAACACCACGGGTTGCCCGCGCTGGGCCGAAAGTGTGAAGCTCTGGCCACTGTCGGCAGGCAAAGTGAAGTCGGGAGCCGCAGATCCCTTTACAAGATTAACCATAACGCTCAAGCTCAAAGGGTTGGGGGAGTGTGGAGGAAAGCACTCGACTGATGGATGTCGGCGCCATATTTGGGCCGGTATGTTTTTGCATAGGCATCGGACGTGGCAAGGGCAATCCCGACCTGCCGGTCTCTCAGCAAGCACGGGTCCTAGCTTTTAAGTGAAAGTGGCCGAAATCTCCGTGACCAACGCCAAGCCGGTACGACGCCGCAGGCGCCGCTCGCCGATGCATTGGCTGGCCGGCGTGGTTCTGGTCATTCTGCTGATCCCGGTGCTGTTGCTTGCCGCCCTCTATACGGCGCTGCTGGTCGGTCCGATCCCTTTGCCGTTCGTTTCCGAGCAGGCGCGCGCTGCCGTGATGGCGGACCTGCCGCCCGGCTATGCGCTCGAATTGGGCGAAACGGCGCTGGCGCTCGAAGGCGGGGTGTTTCCCGTCATCCAGTTTTCCCCCGTGGTGCTGACCGACGCCAATACCGGCGGGCGCATCCGCATGCGGGCGCTTGAGCTTGGTTTTTCCACCTTCAAGGCGCTGATCGGCCAGCCGAGCGCCACCGTGACGCTGGTGGGGCCCCATATCCAGGTGGTGCAGGACCTGTTCGGGCCGCGCCTGGCCAGCTTCGAGGTGGTGGAAGACCCCAATGGCGGGGACGTGACCGTGCGCGTGCAGGAGGGCACCAGCAGTTTCCCGGTGGTGGACATCTCCGCCCAGGGGCTCGAAGTGCGCGGCGAGTTGCCGGCGGGTTCCACCTCGGCGATGCGCTCGGACAATGACTGGCTGATCTATAACGTCGAAGCGGCCCAGAAGGGCATTGCCGATGCCGTGGCGCAAGCCGATGCAGGGCTGTTCTCGCGCCTGATCGTGCGCGACGGCGTGCTGGAAATGCACGATTCGGTCTATGCCATGCTGCGCCGCTTCGACAATCTCTCGCTCGATCTGACCCCCAGGGGGCTGGGCGGGCGCACCACCGGCACGTTCTCCACCCGGGTGGGCAGCGGCAGCATGGGCGGCACGCTGGAGCGCACCGTGGAGGCCGACGGCAGCGCCCGCATGCTGGTGCAGGCCAAGGACATCGATCTGGCCTCCATGACCTCCGAAGTCGAAGGGGGCCTGGCGTCGGTGGAAGGCACGGGCGGCATTTCGGCCGAGTTCTTCTTTGCTCCCCAGACCGGCAAGGTGACGGTAGGCACGTTCCGCCTGGAAAACCAGGGCGTGGTGGTGCACCTGCAGGACGACGAACTGCCCATCGAAAGTACTGAGGTGGAAGCGGTGTGGACGCCCGAGGACGGGCGCATCAAGCTGCTCGAAACCCGGGTGCGGGTGGGGGAAAGCTCGGCGGCGATTTCGGGCACCTTCGCCATGGGCATGGACGAGATCTTCGGCCCCACTATCGGGCTCTCCATCGAAGCCAAGGACGTGGAGGTGACGCCGCGCGACATGGAGGCGCCGCTCGAGCCGTTCACCGACGTGACGCTTTCGGGCTGGGCCGCACCGCTCTATGGCGCGGTGGGTATCGACCAGTTGCTGGCGGTCAAGGCCGACGGCACGCGCATTGCCACCAAAGGGCGCGTGGACGTGCTGCGCCGCGGCATCGGCTTTGACCTGACGGTGGCCGGGGAGGGCGTGAGCGCCGACGATCTCAAGCGCGTCTGGCCCGAAATGGTGTCGAGCGAGGCGCGCTCCTGGGTGGTCAAGTCCATCTCCGGAGGCACGATCGAAAGTTCCAACCTGCGCTTCTCGTTTCCCGTGGGCACGCTGGGCAATACGGCGGCCAACCGGCCCATGCCGCAAAATGCGGTGGCCATCGACATGGCGGCGCGCGGCGTGCAGATCCAGCCCATGGACGGCATGGAGCCAGTGACGATCGAGGGCATGACCCGGCTCAAGATCCGCAACAGCGACATCACCGTTTCTGCCGATGCCGGCACGGTGGCAACCGATGGCGGGCCGATCAGCGTGCGCAATGCCGCCTTCGTCATCGATGGCGGGGACGAGCCGGATCGGCGGCTCATGGAGATTTCGGGCAAGATCGACAGCGGCGTGCCCGCGCTGATCGCGCTGGTCAAGAAAGTCCGGCCCGAACTGGTGACCGCCCAGACCCTGCCGATCGATATCGGCACGCTGGAAGGGCAGGTGAGCACGGCGGTTCTGGCAACGATCCAGCTGGCCGGCGAGAGCATGGAGAGCTTCGACTATGCCATCAACGGCACGGTGAGCGACTTCGGCTCCACCCAGCCGATCCAGAATTTCGAGGTCGGGGGCGCGGACCTGGCGTTCAGCGCCACCAAGGCCGGCTATCGCATCGGTGGGGAAGCCACCGTGCAGGACGTGACGGCACAGCTGTTGCTCGAAGGAGCCATCGAGCCTACCCCCACCATGCTGCTGAGCGCCGAGGTCGACGCAGCCGACTTCGCCAAGCTGGGCGTGGATGCCTCCGAGTTCATCACCGGGCGGATCAAGCTGTCGGGCAAGCCGGTCAACGACACCATCGAGTTGGCGGTGGACCTGACCAATGCCGGCCTGACCATCAAGGATCTCGGGATCAGCAAGGCGGTGGGCACGCCGGGCCAACTCAGCGGCGCCATCAAGCAGACCGGCACCGTGACCGAGGTGACCAACCTCAATCTAGGCTTTGGCGACGTGGCGCTGAGCGGGAGCCTGGAATTTGATGCTGCCAAGGCGGCGCTGCAATCGGCCGAGTTTTCCTCCGTGCAGATCAGCCCGGGCGATAAGGCGCAGTTGTCGCTGACCCCGATCAGGGACGGCTATGCCATTCGGTTGCGCGGCGAGCAGCTGGACCTCAAGCCGATGCTGACGCGGTTTTTCAGCCTGGGGGCGGAAGGCACGGGCGGGCCGAAATCGACGACGTTCCAGCAGACCGTGGTGCTGGACGTTGCGCTCGACCGGGCCCTCGGCTACTACCGCACCACGGCCTATAATGTGGGGCTGGAGCTGACGCTCAAGGGCTCTGACCTGCAAAAGGTCAACATGAGTGCGCAATTGCCCAACGGCAAGGCGGTGTCGGTGACCACCAATCCGGCACCGGGCGGGCGCGTGATGTCGGTGGCGTTCAACGATGCAGGCAGCCTGATGCGGCTGGTGGGGGTCTATCCACGCCTGCTGGGCGGCGAGGGCACGCTGGTGCTCGATACCGACACGGGCGAAAAGACCGATACCGGCACGCTGCTGATGCGCGATTTCGCGCTGGTGGACGAGGACCGGGTGGCCGACATCGTGGGCAACCATCGCGAATCGCGCGCCTTGATCGGATCGAGCAACCGCATGGCGTTCGACAGTGCCAAGGTGGATTTCGTGCGCCGCACCGACCGGGTGCAGGTGACCGAGGCGATCCTGACCGGGGACACCATGGGCGGCACCATGCGCGGCTTCATCTATACCGATGCCAAGCAATACGATCTGGTGGGCACCTATGTGCCCCTCTCGGGCATCAACACGCTGTTCCAAAAGCTGCCAATCTTCGGCGAATTGCTGGGCGGGCGCGATGGCGAGGGGCTGATCGGGGTGACGTTTGCGGTGCGCGGGCCGCTCGACAAGCCCAATTTCCTGATCAACCCGGCCTCGGCGCTGGCCATCGGCGCCTTCCGCTCGCTGTTCGAGTTCCGGGCGCGAGAGGCCCCGCGCGCCGAGTAGCGGTATGCATTGGTCATACCGGGTGCTATGCTGGTGCCAACCAGGAGGTGTGCCATGTCCAAAGTGCTCAAGCGAACGTTCAGCCTGACCGAAAAGCAATCCGCCTTCATCGATGCCAAGGTCGAGGCGGGCGATTATGCCTCGAGCAGCGAAGTGGTGCGCGAGGGCTTGCGGGCTCTGGGCGAGCGCGATGCCGCCATCGAGCACTGGCTGCGCACCGACGTGGTGGCCGCCTATGAGGCGTATAAGGCTGATCCGGGATCGGCCGTCACGGCCGATGAGGCCCGTGAAATCTTGCGGCGCAAGCGCGCGGAGCGTGCCACGGCCGGCACGCCGTGAGGATGCGCCGCATCGTCTATGCGCAATCGGCGCTGAGCGATCTCATTGCCATGGAAAGCTGGATTGCCGAACAGGGCGCTCCCAGAACGGCGGCGGCTTATGTGGAGCGCTTGCAGGACAGGATCGCGACGCTAGCGCAGGTACCGCTGCGCGGTCTTGACCGCGGCGATCTGCTGCCCGGGCTGCGCATAATGCCCTTCGAAGCCTCAGCCACGATTGCCTTCAGCGTGGACGACGGGGCGGTCGTCATCCTCAGGGTGTTTTATCGCGGGCGCGATTGGGAGAAGGATTTCGAAGAGGGCGAAACGCCGTAGGCGGCTCGCGGGTCCCACATGTCGATCAGGCCGGGCGGATCAGCACGTGGCGCTTCTTGCCCACCGAGAGCTTGATGACGCCTTCGGGCAGCACGTCGCCTTCGCTGAGGGTATGGCGCTCGTCACTGGCCAGGGCATCGTTGACGCGCACCGCGCCTGAGCCGATATGGCGGCGGGCCTCGCCATTGCTGGCGGCCAGGCCGGCGGTGACCAGAGCGTTCTGCAGGCCCATTCCGGCCTTGAGTTCGGCCCGGCTGATCTCGGCGGTGGGCAGCGATAGGTCGAGCGCGCCCGTCTCGAAGGTGGCGCGCGCGGTCTCGGCGGCCTCATCGGCGGCGGCTCGACCATGGGCCATGGCGGTGACTTCGGTGGCCAGGCGCTTCTTGGCCTCGTTGATGTCGCCGGCCACGATGCGGGCGATCTCGTCGAGCGGCAGGGTGGTGTAGAGCTTGAAGAAGCGCGACACGTCGGCGTCTTCGGCATTGCGCCAATATTGCCAGAAGCCGTAGGGGCTGAGCAGTTCGGGGCTGAGCCAGACGGCGCCCGAGGCGGTCTTGCCCATCTTGGCGCCCGACGCGGTGGTCAGAAGCGGCGAGGTCAGGGCAAACAGCTGATTGCCCAGCATGCGATGGCCCAGCTCGATACCGTTGATGATGTTGCCCCACTGGTCGGAGCCCGACATTTGCAGCAGGCAGCCGAAGCGCCGGTTGAGCTCGACGAAGTCGTAGCCCTGCAGGATCATGTAGTTGAATTCGAGAAAGCTCAGCGACTGCTCGCGGTCGAGCCGCAGCTTGACCGATTCGAACGAGAGCATGCGGTTGACCGAGAAGTGCCGCCCTACATCGCGCAGGAAGCTCACATAGTTGAGGTCTAGCAGCCAATCGGCATTGTTGACCATCACCGCATCGGTGGGGCCGCTGCCATAGCGCAGGAAATTGGCAAAGCTCAGTTTGATCTTGGCAATGTTGGCCTCGATCGCCTCGGGAGTGAGGAGGGGACGGGCCTCGTCCTTGAAGGATGGGTCACCGATCATGGTGGTGCCGCCGCCCATAAGGGTCAGGGGGCGATGGCCGGTCTGCTGGAGCCAGTAGAGCAGCATGATCTGGATCATGTGGCCCACATGCAGGCTCGATGCGGTGGCATCGAACCCGATATAGGCCGTCACGGGCCCTTCCATGAGCTTTTGATCGAGCCCTTCAGCGTCCGACATCTGATAGATGAAGCCGCGCTCGGACAGGATGTTCAAAAAGTCGGACTTGAACTGGGCCATGACAGGATGCTCGAACTACTGGGCGTTAGGGCCCGCAACTGGTGCGGGCCGGGAGGGGAGAGAGCTTAGCGGCCCTTGCCGGCGGCGATTTCGGCGCGGCGGCGATCGAGATAGTCGGCGCAGCGGCCGGTCAGCTCGTCGACCTTGTTTTCAAAGAAGTGGTTGGCATCGGGCACGATCTGCTGCTCAATGGTGATGCCCTTCTGGGTCTTGAGCTTGTCGACCAGCTTTTGCACCGATTGGGGCGGGGCCACCCGATCCTTGTCGCCATGGATGATCAGGCCCGAGGACGGGCAGGGCGCCAGGAACGAGAAATCGTAGAGATTTTCCGGCGGGGCGACGGAGATGAAGCCCTCGACTTCGGGACGGCGCATCAGGAGCTGCATGCCGATCCAGGCGCCAAAGGAGAAGCCGGCGATCCAGCAGCCGCGGCTTTCGCGGTTGAGCGCCTGCAGCCAGTCGAGTGCGGAAGCTGCATCGGACAATTCGCCCAGGCCGTGATCGAACATGCCCTGGGAACGCCCGACGCCGCGCGAATTGAAGCGCAAGACGGCAAAGCCGCGCTCGGCGAACATGTAAAAGAGGTTGTACACGATCTGGTTGTTCATCGTGCCCCCGAACTGGGGATGGGGATGGAGCACGATGGCTACCGGGGCGTTGGGTTCCTTGCCAGGCTGGTACCGTCCTTCGATGCGGCCGGCCGGCCCGTTGAAGATGACTTCTGGCATGTGTTTGATCCCTGCGCATGGCCGCCATTCAGCCACCGCAACCCGAGCCGGGCTTGGCTTGACGAATGGTGCGGCGCTCCATAAAACTGACTTGAAAAGCCAGTTTAGAACAATTCGAAATTGGTTTTGCCCCGCACGGGGGCTGCGAGCGCTCCTTGTAATGAAAGTGAGCGCCAAAATTCAAGAAGTGTTTCAGGCAGGCACTGCGGCCCAGACAGGCAGCCCAGGCGCCCGTCCAGGCCGTTGGATGGCAGGATGCAGCGCTGCATCCGCTTTTAAGTGGGAGAGGGCGCTGAGCGCCTAGAGCCAATCGATGTCGCGAGCCCCGGTCTATCTCGACCACAATGCCTCGGCGCCGCTTCTTGATGAAGCGCGCGAGGCCTTGCTCGCGACCTTGAGCCTGCCGGGCAACCCTTCTTCGGTGCATGGCCATGGCCGGGCGCTCAAGTCGCGGATCGAGACAGCGCGCGACCAGGTGGCACAGCTGGCCGGGGCGCAGGCGGGGCAGGTGGTGTTCACCGGGTCGGCGACCGAAGCCATTACCCAGGCGATCGTAGGCGGGGTGAAGGCCTTGCCCATCGATGCCGTGGTGGTGAGCGCGGGCGAGCATGCCGCCGTGCTCAAGGCGGCCGAAAGCTGCGGCAAGCCGGTGACGACGCTTGGGCTGACGGCGGACGGGGTGATCGATCTCGACGTCCTGACCGGCTTGGTGCAGCAGGCGAGCGCCGAGAACAAAGTGCTGCTGGTGGCGCTGCACGCGGTCAACAACGAGACCGGGGTGTTCCAGCCTTTGGGGCGCATTGGCGCGCTGGTGGGGCCGACGCCGCATTATCTGTTTATCGACGCCGTGCAGGCGCTGGGCAAGACCGACCTTGGATTTGCCGTCTCGGCTGCCGATATGATGGCGATCAGCGGCCACAAGATCGGGGCTCCTGCCGGAATCGGCGCGCTGCTGATGAAGGGCCATGCCGATCAGGTGCGCCTGATCCCCGGTGGGGGCCAGGAACTGGGCCGGCGCGGTGGCACCGAAGCGGCGGGCCTGATCGCGGCCTTCGGCGCGGCTGCGACGGCGTTTTCTTTAGCCTACGAGGCGGCGGGTGTAGCCGAACTCGTGGCGCGCACGGAGGCGGGTTTGCTGGCGATGGCCCCGGAGGCCGTGATCTTTGGGCAGAGCGCGGCGCGTATCGGCAATGTGTGCAATTTCGCGGTGCCGGGGCTGAGCAATGCCACGGCGATGATGAGCCTAGACCTGCTGGGCCTGTCGGTTTCGGCCGGTTCGGCCTGCTCCTCGGGCAAGGTGGGCGCCAGTGCGGTGCTCAAGGCCATGGGCGTTGCGCCCGAGCTGGCCCAGGGCGCGCTGCGCGTCAGTTACGGGTGGAATTCCACCACAGACGATGTCGAGCGGTTTCTCGACGGCATGAACAGCGTGCTCGTGCGCCATCGCGCGCGGCACGGACGGGCAGCCTGAAGCGGCCCGACGCGAAATTCAGTTTGCCGGCAGCCGCAAGGATCGGAAGCCGGCGTTAGGAGACCCAGTATGTCCACGCTCGAACTGCCCAGCCTGAAGGAAAACATCGACCTCGAAACGGTCGAGAAGGTCCGTGCGCTCGACGTCGACAAGTACAAATACGGCTTTGCCACCGATATCGAATCGGATGTTGCGCCCATCGGGCTCAACGAGGATATCGTGCGGCTGATCTCGGCCAAGAAGAACGAGCCCGAATGGATGCTCAACTGGCGGCTCGATGCCTTCCGCCGCTGGCTGACCATGGACGAGCCGACCTGGGCCAAGGTGCACTATCCCAAGATCGACTTCCAATCGATCAGCTATTATGCGGCGCCCAAGACCACCAGCGGCCCCAAGAGCCTGGCCGATGTGGACCCCGAACTGTTGCGCACTTATGAAAAGCTCGGCATTCCGCTCAAGGAACAGGCGATCCTGGCCGGGGTGGAGGGGGCAGCGACCCCGTTTGGCGCCAATGTGGCGGTGGATGCGGTATTCGACTCGGTGTCGGTGGTGACCACGTTCCGCGAGGAACTGGCCAAGCACGGCATCATCTTCTGCTCGATCTCGGAGGCGGTGCGCGAGTACCCCGAGCTGGTGCAGAAATATCTGGGCTCGGTGGTGCCGGTCACCGACAATTATTATGCCACGCTCAACTCGGCGGTGTTCACCGACGGCTCGTTCGTGTTCATCCCCAAGGGCGTGCGCTGCCCGATGGAGCTTTCCACCTATTTCCGCATCAACGAGAAGAACACCGGCCAGTTCGAGCGCACGCTGATCATCGCCGAGGAAGGCTCCTATGTGAGCTATCTCGAAGGCTGCACGGCCCCGATGCGCGACGAGAACCAGTTGCACGCCGCCGTGGTGGAACTGGTGGCGCTCGACGATGCCGAGATCAAATATTCCACCGTCCAGAACTGGTATCCGGGCGACAAGGACGGCAAGGGCGGCATCTACAATTTCGTCACCAAGCGCGGCGATTGCCGGGGCGATCGTTCCAAGATCTCCTGGACGCAGGTTGAAACCGGCTCGGCCATCACCTGGAAGTATCCCAGCTGCATCCTGCGCGGGGACAATTCCCAGGGCGAGTTCTATTCCATCGCCATTTCCAACGGGCATCAGCAGGTCGATAGCGGCACCAAGATGATCCATCTGGGCAAGAACACGTCCAGCCGCATCATCTCCAAGGGCATCGCCGCGGGGTTCTCGGACAATACCTATCGCGGGCAGGTTTCGGCCCATGCCAAGGCCAAGGGCGCGCGCAACTTTACCCAGTGCGACAGCCTGCTGATCGGGGATCGCTGCGGGGCCCATACCGTGCCCTATATCGAGAGCCGCAATGCCAGCGCCGTGTTCGAGCACGAGGCCACGACCTCCAAGATCTCGGACGACCAGCTGTTTTACTGCCAGCAGCGCGGCATCAGCGGGGAAGAGGCGGTGGCTCTGATCGTCAACGGCTTCGTGCGGGACGTTCTGCAGCACCTGCCCATGGAATTCATGGTGGAGACGCAAAAGCTGATCTCGATCAGCCTGGAAGGCAGCGTGGGCTAGCGCCAGCCCCACGCGCCGCAACCCGATTGTGGGGGGCGTGCCTTGGGCGCGCTCGGCCTTGATCGAGACAACAAGACCTCGTTCGACAACTGGGACGGGGAAGATTTCGGAGACGACCAATGACCACACCCATGCTTGAAATCCGCGATCTTCACGTTCGCATTGAGGAGCGCGAGATCCTCAAGGGCGTGAACCTGATCGTCCCGCCGGGCGAGGTGCACGCCATCATGGGCCGCAACGGCTCGGGCAAATCCACGCTGAGCTACGTGCTGGCGGGCAAGCAGGACTATGAGGTGACCTCGGGGCAGGTGCTGCTCGACGGGGTGGACATTCTCGCACTCGAGCCAGACGAACGGGCGGCGGCGGGCATGTTCCTGGCCTTCCAATACCCCATCGAAATTCCCGGCGTGGCGACCATGACCTTCCTCAAGGCCGCCATCAACGCCCAGCGCAAGGCACGCGGGGAGGGCGAAATTTCGACCCCCGACTTCATGCGCCAGGTCAAGGAAGCGGGCGGGCGGCTCAATATCGACAGCGCCATGCTCAAGCGCGCGCTCAATGTGGGTTTTTCGGGCGGCGAGAAGAAGCGCGCCGAAGTGCTGCAGATGGCGCTGCTCAAGCCCAAGATGTGCGTACTGGACGAAACCGATTCGGGGTTGGACATCGACGCGCTCAAGGTGGTGAGCGAGGGCGTGAATGCGCTGCGCGACCCGGCGCGCGCCATGCTGATCATCACCCATTACCAGCGGCTGCTCGACTATATCGTGCCCGACGTGGTGCATGTGTTCTCGGACGGGCGGATCGTTGAAAGCGGCGACAAGGACCTGGCCCTCAAGCTCGAGGCCCAGGGCTATGCGAGCTTTGACGGCGCGGCGGCGTGAGGGCATGGTGAACCAGCATTTCCCCATCCGGCTGACGCCGGCAGAGACCACGCTGATCGAGCAGCTGGGCATTCTGGGCCAGGCCGACATGGCCGAGCGGCTCAGCACCACCGGCTTGCCGACCCGGCGCGTGGAAGCCTATCACTATTCGGACCTCAAGACACTGCTGCGCGAGGTGCCGGCGCTGGCCGGCGCGGTGCAGGGCGTCAGCGCCCCGGCGCTGGCCATTCCCGGCGCCTATCGCATCCTCATCGCCAATGGCGAAGTGGCCCAGGCCGGCACGGCCCCGGCGGGGGTTATGGTGGGGCAGGCCAAGGGCACGGCGCTGTCATTGCGCGACGACCCGCTGGTGCGGCTCAACACCGCGCTGGTGCGGCAGGGGGTGACGCTGCATCTCGATAGCGATGTCGACCCGGTGATCCATATCGACCGGCGCATCGAGGGCGAGAGCGCGGTGCATGCGGGCAGCTCGGCGAGCCTCTATCTGGCCGATGGCGGCACCGCCACGGTGGTGGAGACCATCTCGGGCAGCCAGGCGGCCCATCTTGGCAATCATGCCGGACGGGCCGTGCTGGGCAGGAATGCCAAGCTCACCCACATCGTGCTCGATCTGACCCCGCGCCCGTCCACCCATTTTGCCACCATCGAATATCAGCTGGCCGAGGGGGCGCAGCTGCGCTCCATCGTCATCCATGCCGGCGCCAAGCTGGCGCGTACGCAGATCTTTGCGCGCTTTGCCGGGGAAGGCGCCCATGCCGATTTCGGCGGGCTGAACCTGGTCGACGACGGCCAGCACTGCGACATTACGCTCGACGTGGCCCATGAAGTGGCCAACACCACCAGCAAGGAGCTGTTCAAGCACGTTGCACGCGGCCGTTCCAAGGCGGTGTTCCAAGGCAAGATCCTGGTATCGCGCGGGGCGCAAAAGACCGACGCCAAGATGATGTCGCAAGGCCTGATGCTCTCGGACGAGGCGGAAATCCTCACCAAGCCCGAGCTGGAAATCTATGCCGACGACGTGGTGTGCGGCCATGGCGCCACCTGCGGGCGGCTGGACGAAGATTCCCTGTTTTACCTGATGAGCCGGGGCATTCCCAAGCGCGAGGCCGAGACCATGCTGGTGCGCGGCTTCATCGAGGAGCTGATCGATCCCGTGGTGCAAGAGGAGCTGCACGAGGCCTTGCAGGCCATCGTGGACGGCTGGCTCCGGGGCGGGCGCGCGTGAGCCTGGACCTTGCAGCGGTAAGGGCGCAGTTCCCCATCCTGGCCGAGCCGATCCACGGCAAGCGGCTGGTCTATCTCGACAGCGGGGCTTCAGCGCAAAAGCCGCTGGCGGTGCTCGACAAGATGGATTGGGCCCACCGGCATGCCTATGCCAACGTGCACCGTGGCCTGCATACGCTCGCCAACCGGGCGACCGAGGCCTATGAGGGCGCGCGCGAAACGGTGCGCGGCTTTCTCAATGCGGGCCGGGTCGAGGAGATCGTCTTTACCAAATCGGCCACCGAGGCGATCAATCTCGTGGCCTCCTCGTTTGCGTCTCCCCTGGTGGGGGAGGGCGATGAGATCGTGCTCTCGATCATGGAGCACCATTCCAACATCGTGCCCTGGCACTTCTTGCGCGAGCGGCAGGGGGCCGTGCTGCGCTGGGTGGATGTGCGCGAGGACGGCAGCTTCGATCTCGAAGCCTTCGCGGCAAGCCTGAACGAGCGCACCAAGCTCGTGGCCATCACCCATATGTCCAACGTTCTGGGCACGGTGGTGCCCATTGCAGAGGTGATCGCCTTGGCCCATGCGCGCGGCATCAAGGTGTTGATCGACGGCAGCCAGGGGGCGGTGCACACCAAGGTGGACGTCCAGGCGCTCGACGCCGATTTTTACGTGATGACCGGCCACAAGCTCTACGGGCCCAACGGCATCGGGGTGCTCTACGGCAAAAGCGAGTTGTTGGCTCAGATGCGGCCCTACCAGGGCGGCGGGGAGATGATCGACACCGTCACCATGGACGGGGTGACCTATAATGAGCCGCCGCACCGCTTCGAGGCGGGTACGCCGCCCATCGTGCCAGCGATCGGGCTGGGCGCGGCGCTGGAGTTCATCGAGGGACTTGGGCGCGAGGCCATCATGGCCCACGAAGCGGCGCTCACGGCCTATGGGCTGGAGCGCCTGGGGCGGCTCAACAGCGTGCGCCTGATCGGCACGGCACCCGGCAAGGGCGGCATCTTCTCGTTTGCCGTGGAAGGCGCCCATGCCCATGACGTGGCGACCATTCTGGATCGTTACGGCATTGCGGTGCGGGCGGGCACCCATTGCGCCATGCCGCTGCTTACACGTTTCGGGGTGAGCTCTACCTGCCGGGCCTCGCTGGGCTTATATAACGGCATGGACGACATCGACGCGCTGGTGGACGGCATCGAGCGCGCCCGCAGCTTTTTCGCCTGAACAGGCAAGACGAGGATTTGATGAGCGATATCGGGCAAGCCAAGGCACCAGAACAGGACGACGAGGCCAATTCGGCCGGCAACAATCCCATGGTGCTCGATCTGGGCGGCAGCCTGCCGCCCGAAGAGGTGGAGCGCATCACCAGCGACCTGATCGCCGCGCTCAAGACCGTCTACGATCCGGAAATCCCGGTCGACATCTACGAGCTGGGGCTGATCTACAAGGTCGAACTGGACGATGACCGCAAGATCTCCATCGACATGACCTTGACCGCGCCCGGCTGTCCCGTGGCGGGCGAAATGCCCGGCTGGGTGGACAATGCCGTGCGCGCCGTGGAAGGCGTGCAGGACGTGGACGTGCGCATGGTGTTCGATCCCCCCTGGGATGCCAGCCGCATGAGCGAAGAAGCCCAGGTTGCATTGAACTGGTGGTAGGCGTAGGCTCTATCGTCAAGTGCCGATGAAGCGGTGCAACCGCTGGAGAAGACCATGCCCCTAAAGATCATGACCCTGACCGATGCCGCCGCCGAGCGCGTGCGCGAAATCATCGAAGACGCGGACACCCCGGTCATGGGCGTGCGCGTGGGGGTCAAGAACGCCGGATGCGCCGGCATGGCCTATACGCTGAGCTATGTGAGCGAGCCGGTGGCGGGAGACGATCACGTCACCGACAAGGGCGTCCACGTGTTCGTGGAGCCCAAGGCGACGCTGTTCCTGTTGGGCACGGTGATGGACTATGCCGAGGCCAAGATGTCCTCGGGCTTTACCTTCACCAACCCCAACCAGACCGGCGAATGCGGCTGCGGGGAGAGCGTGCAGCTCAAGCCCGCCGACCTCAAGGCTCTGGCCGAGGCGCGCGCAAGCGCCTGAGGCGCTGAAAAAAACATCGAGAGACGATGAGGCAGGGCCTCAGGCGGCAGTGTTCGCCTGGGGCCCTGTATTTTGCACCACCACGCAATTGCGGCCGGCCGACTTGGCGCGATAAAGCCCCTGATCGGCACGTTCGACCAGGCTGATGGCGGTATCGGTGCGTGTGCACACCGCAACCCCGAACGAAGCGGTGATGCGCCCCAGCCGCTCATTGGTGGAGCGGCGCAGCAGCTGCTTGGATTCGATGGCGTTGCGCAGGGTCTCGGCGACGTGGACGGCGCCATCCAAATCGGTCTGGGGCAGGATGACGGCGAACTCTTCGCCGCCATAGCGCGCCAGCGTGTCGCGGCCGCGAATGCAGGCCTTGATGGTGGCCGCCACCAGCCGCAGCACCTGGTCGCCCGTCTGGTGGCCCCAGCTGTCGTTAAAGACCTTGAAGTGATCGATATCGATCAGGGCCAGCGCCAGTGGTTCACCGCTCTCCTTACAGGCTGCCAGGGCGCTGTCGAGGGTCTCGTCGAAGCACTTGCGGTTGTACACGCGGGTCAGGGGATCGATCAGCGATTCCTTGCGGGCGGTGTCCAGATCCTGGCGCAGCGTCGCAATGTCGTCGCGCGAGGCATCGAGCTGCTGCTCGAGCTCGATATTGGTCTGCTGCATGCGGCGGGTTTCGGTGAGCAGCTGCAAGGCAAGCGCCTGGACGGCCGCGGGGTCCACGCCCCCGGCCAGCTCGTCGCTGACCTGGTTGAGCGATCCCGAATAGGCGCTGGCCGAGGCCTTGGCCTGGTCGATGGCGCCATGCACCGCATCGAGCTGCTGGCTCATGCGCTCCGAAAGGGCGGCCACCTGCTTGCCGAGATCGGGGGAGCCCAGGAACTCTTCGCGCAGGCGCTGCGCCAGCGGCTGGCCTTCGCTGCGGGCCTGCTTGAGCGCGGCATTGACCCGAGCGTTGAACTCGGGGTCCACGCCGCTCGAATAGGTATAGAAAAGCTCGTAAAATTGCGGGTAGGGCGGCACCTGGCCCTTGCGCATCAGGGCCACCGCAGAATCTGCGAATTCCAAGGCACGTTGAAGTTCTGCGTTCGGCACGTCGCGTCCCCCGTCTGCATCTTGCCATCGATGACGCAGGGAGTTTGGCTATGTGCCTGTTAATTCCGCGTAAATATCGCGGTCAGGGAAAAAGTATAAAGGGGCGGACTTTGCCGGGGCAACAAAGCCCCGACAGTCATTGCGCCTTGAAGGTGGGGCGCAGCAGGAAGGCGGGAATGTGCCCTTCTTCGGCAAAAGCAGTGCCCTTGGCTTCGCCAGCGCTCGAACGCGACGACTTGCCTTCGGAGGGTTTTGCAGGCGCAGCAGGCTCTTCGGTACGCTTGCGCACCTTGCCACGGCGACCCGACGGCGCTTCCGCCTCGGCGGCAGGTGCCTTTTCGCGACGGGCGCGCTTGGGCTCCTCGTCTACGAAGATTACCTTATCTTTCACCGGGGCATCGGCGACGTAAGGGATATCTTTCTGGATCAACTTGCTGACGGCATCGATATACTTGCCGTCGGACGGGGCCACCAGGGTGATGGACACGCCGGCGCGCCCGGCCCGGCCGGTACGGCCGATGCGGTGCACATAGTCCTCGGCATGCACGGGCACGTCGAAATTGAACACGTGGCTGACAGCGGGAATGTCGAGCCCGCGCGCGGCCACGTCGCTGGCCACCAGGAATTTGAGCTTGTCGGCCTTGAAGGCCTCCAGCGTTTCGGTGCGGCTCTTTTGATCCATGTCGCCATGCAACGCCCCGGCGTTGAAGCCATGGCGCGACAGCGAGCGGGCGAGGGTCGCCACGTCACGCTTGCGGTTGCAAAAGATGATGGCGTTGGTGATGCCGGTCTCGGTGCGGATCTGGTCGCGCAGGGTGGCGCGCTTGTCCTCGGGCTTGCCGGCGGTGCGCACCAGGCGCTGGTCGATGGTCTCGGCGGTGGAATTCTGCCGGGCCACTTCCACCTTCACCGGATCGCGCAGGAAGCGGCTGGTGAGCTTCTGGATCTCGGGCGGCATGGTGGCCGAAAAGAACAAGGTCTGCCGGCGTGGGGGCAGAAGCCCGCAAATGCGCTCGATATCGGGGATGAACCCCATGTCGAGCATGCGGTCGGCCTCGTCGATGACCAGGATGTCCACGCCGCTCAACAGAATACGGCCGCGCTCGAACTGGTCTAGCATGCGGCCGGGGGTGGCGATCAGGACGTCGGCGCCGCGATCGAGCTTCTTGTTCTGCTCTTCGAAGGAGACGCCACCGATCAGGAGCGCGACCGAGAGCTTATGGTTCTTGCCATATTTCTCGAAATTCTCGTGCACCTGGGCGGCCAACTCTCGGGTCGGCTCCAGGATCAGCGTGCGCGGCATGCGCGCCCTGGCCCGGCCGCTTTCGAGCAGCGTGAGCATGGGCAGAACGAACGAGGCCGTCTTGCCCGTACCCGTCTGCGCAATGCCGATCACGTCCTGTTTGGCCAGGACATGGGGAATGGCTTTCGCCTGAATGTCGGTAGGCTTGGTATAGCCGGCCTCGACAACCGCTTGGGTTACCTTGGCGCTCAAACCGAGCCCAGAAAAATCGTCGGTCAAATTATGTCTACCCGCTCATGGGGTTGTAGAGGCGTCCGGCGTCCAGGGAGCGGACGCAGGTCTAAACTCGCGGCATTCCGGGCCGGGAAAGGCCAAAAGACCTCAACTGTCCAGCAGGAACACCCAGAAATCGCGTCCGCCCTCGCGGCGCGAACCATAGCGGAAAAGCCTTGTGAGTCAACGCTTCTCCACATGTTTGGCGAGATGTGGGCTTGACCGCCTCAAATATCAAGGTCGGTGACGAAGGCGGCATTGGCCTGGATGAAGTCGAATCGGGCTTCGGGTTTGTTGCCCATCAGCCGATCCACCGCCAGCTTGGTCTCGGCGCGATCATCATTGACCTTGACCTGGAGCAGCGTCCGGCTGGCCGGATTCATGGTGGTTTCCTTCAAGTGCGCATAGGGCATTTCGCCCAGGCCCTTGAAGCGCGTCACGTCGATCTTGCCGCGCCCGGTGAATTCGGCCTTGAGCAGTCGCTCCTTGTCGCCATCGTCCATGGCATAGGCGACCTTGGCGCCCTGGCTGATGCGATAGAGCGGGGGCAGGGCCAGGAACAGATGCCCGTTATCGACCAGCTGCGGCATCTCCTGGAAAAAGAAGGTGATGAGCAGGGAGGCGATGTGGGCGCCATCGACGTCGGCATCGGTCATGATGATGACCTTGTCGTAGCGCAGATCGTCCTCGCGATAGCGGTCGCGGGTGCCGCAGCCCAGCGCCTGCACCAGATCGGCAATGAGCTGGTTGGCGGCGAGCTTGTCGCGGCTGGCGCCGGCGACGTTGAGGATCTTGCCGCGCAGGGGCAGCACGGCCTGGCTGGCACGATTGCGGGCCTGCTTGGCGCTGCCACCGGCCGAATCGCCCTCCACGATGAAGAGTTCGGCCCCGTCGCGGGCAGTCTGGGTGCAGTCGGCGAGCTTGCCGGGCAGGCGCAGCTTGCGCGTGGCGCTGGCCCGGTCGATCTCGCGCTCCTTGCGGCGCCGGGCACGTTCGTCGGCACGGTCGATGGCCCAGTCCAGAAGCTTGCTGGCTTCCTTGGGGGAGGCGGCGAGCCAGTGATCGAAGGCATCGCGCAGGGCGCTATCGACGATGCGGGTGGCCTCGGGGGAGGCCAGCTTGTCCTTGGTCTGGCCCACGAATTCAGGCTCGCGCACGAACACCGAGAGCATGACGCTGCAACTGGCCAGAATGTCGTCGGCGGTGACGGCGGCGGCGCGCTTGGCGTTGTTGGTCAGCTCGGCATAGTTGCGCAGGCCCCGCAGCAGGGCGGTGCGCAAGCCGGTTTCGTGGGTGCCGCCTTCGGGTGTGGGCACGGTGTTGCAATAGGTGGAGACAAAACCGTCCCCCAGCGACCAGGCAATGGCCCATTCGGCCGCGCCATGGGTACCCGGCTTGCCCAGGCTGCCCGAAAAGATGTCTTCCACGATGCGCGGCTCGCCTTCGATGCGGGACGCCATGAAGTCGCGCAGGCCGCCCGGATAGTGGAACACGGCCTTGGCCGGCGCTTCGGGGGTGGCCAGGCTCTCGTCGCAGCTCCAGCGCAACTCGACGCCGCCAAAGAGATAGGCCTTGGCGCGGGTCATCTTGAACAGGCGCGCCGCCGAGAGGGTGGCCTTGCCCCCGAAGATTTCGGGATCGGGATGGAAGCGCACGGTGGTGCCGCGGCGATTGTTGACGCGCCCGACATTTTCAACGCCGCTGGTGGGCTTGCCGCGCGAAAAGCTCTGCCGATAGAGCTGCTGATCGCGGGCCACTTCGATGACCAGATCGTCCGACAGCGCATTAACCACCGAGACGCCGACACCGTGCAGGCCGCCCGAGGTCTCATAGGCCTTGGAATCGAACTTGCCGCCCGCATGGAGCGTGGTCATGATGATTTCGAGGGTGGAGCGGCCTGGGAACTTGGGGTGGTTCTCCACCGGGATGCCGCGCCCGTTGTCGACGACGGTGAGATAGCCGTCGGCACCGAAATGCACCTCGATGCGGTTGGCGTGGCCGGCAATGGCCTCGTCCATGGAATTGTCGATCACCTCGGCAAAGAGGTGGTGCAGCGCATTGTTGTCGGTGCCCCCGATATACATGCCCGGGCGCCGGCGTACCGGCTCGAGCCCTTCGAGCACCTCGATATCGGCAGCCGAATAGGTGGACACGGCCGGCTTGTCGGCAGCCGCGAGCTTGCGCTCGATGCTCTTGAGATCGAGTTTGGCCGTCGGCACGTCGGGGGGCAGCGCCGTTGCGAACAAATCCTCGCCTTGGGACATCGATACTCCATTACCGCTTGGGGACTCGGGTGCTTCTAGCACGAGCACAATCCGAGAACAAAATTCTTTAGGCCGCGTTAGCGTCGCAGCAGGTTTGCACCCGTCCAGCCCGCCGCCTGAGCTGAACCTGCGATGAACGGCCAGTTGGCTCCCGGTTCAACGGGCAAGGTCTAGGGTCATCCCAACGCTGCAGCACAGCTTGCGGCACAGCCCATCGAGGAGATCGAAATGACCACCACTTCGTCCCGCATCAAGACTGCCGCCCGTGCCGTGTTGCTGGCTGCCACTCTGGGCACCGCTGCCCTGTCGGCCGCGCCCGCCATGGCCCAGAGCGGCCCCAGCTCGAGCTTTTCGATCGAGTTGGGCAATGGCCAGGGCGGCATGTCGATCCAGGGCGGCGATGCGCGCCGCATGGACCGCGACCGGGGTGGCCGCGACCGCCACTGGGACCGGTGCCTGACCGACCGCGAGATCCGCCGTGGCCTCTCGGACTATGGCTTCCGCGACGTCTATATCGGCCGCGACCTGCGGCGCAACCAGGTGGAAGCCTTCGCACGCTGGGGCCGCTGGGACTATTCGATGCGCGTGGACCGCTGCTCGGGCCGCGTGGACCGGGTGGAGCGCTATCGCCGGGGCAACGGCTTCGGCCTGCACTTCCAGTTCTGATCGCGTCACGTAATCGTTGCAAAATGGCCCGGAACCGCGAAGGCTCCGGGCCTGTTGCTTTGAACACCCCGTGCACAAGGATGTCGACCATGACTCGCCAGTCAAATCCCGCCCGCGCGCTGATTGGTGCGCTCGCTCTCGCCACGGCGCTTGCCGCCAGCGCCTTTGCTACCGCACCGGCCCAGGCCCGAGATCCGCTCGGTCTGCACTTCCGGCTCGAAAACGGCGCGCTGGTGACGCGCGGCTTCCCCTGCGTGGAAAGCACCGACTATCAGGTGCGCCGCCAGGTGGCCCGTCGCGGTTACACCAATGTCTATCTGGGCGGCCAGATCGGCAATAACAGCGTGCAGGTGCGCGCCACCAAGGACGGCTGGGTGTATCTCATGACCTATAACCGCTGCTCGAACGAGATCGGCGACTATCGGCGGCTACGGGCAGCGCGCTGACGGGAAATCGCGTCCGGGGCCCCGTGCCGTCACTTGGGAAGGCGGGCTGAGCCCGCCTTTACCTTTCGTTTGCTTCTTGGAAGCACTTTCTTAAGCCTAGTTCTGCTAAACCTCTGGTCATACGGTCATGTGTCTGGAGTTGCCGTATGCGGGCGGTGTCGACCTCAAGTATTGCGTATAAGGTCGGCGATGCTCTCCCTCCACATCACGGGTGGCTGCGGGTCGGATTTAAGAGTTTTGCGTACCGGCTCGCGCATCTGTTCATGCCGCGTCCCCTCCTTGTTCTGGGGACAGCGATCTTCTTTTACCTGGTATGAGACAATCTCGGTGCCTGGACGTCAGCAGTGACAGTCCACGGCGCTGATCCAGCTCGTGGGCGGCAGGGCCCGCAGATGGTTGTGCAGCTGCGTCTGCCAGCTTGGCCGGAAGCTTGGCTGGGCCTCGAGCCATAGATCTCCTGAAACCAATGCGAAAACGTACTCGAGCCGCTCCGGCGTCCGGGTAAGCCACAGGTCGAAATCGGCCCGCGAGCGCTGGTTGGCGGCCGTTTCGGGGGCATGAGGCCAAGGCCCATCGTCCAGAATCCAATGCCAGTTACCGCCCAGCACCCAGCCATCCCATTGCCCGCGCGGATTGCGCCAATAGCCGCGCGCGCCGGTGGCGGGGTCGCGATCGGCGTGCCGGTCGTCCACAAAGACGAAATGGGGCTGCTCCTGGCTGTCCCCGCTGCCCAGCGCAAAGGGGCGCAGGGCGGCAGCCAGATCCTGGGGCGTGGCGGTGACGACCAGAGCGAGAAAATGAGCCATGGGCACTCCGAGGGCAGGGGGCCGTGACAAAGCGCGGCCCCAAAAGCGAAAGGGGCCCGCAGGCCCCTTTCTTTGACGTTGCGATAGAGCCGACCCTTAGGCCGAGTAGTACATTTCATACTCGACCGGATGCGGGGTGTGCTCGAACTTGATGACTTCGGCCATCTTGAGTTCGATATAGGCATCGATCTGGTCGTCGTCGAACACGCCGCCGGCCTTGAGGAACTCGCGGTCCTTGTCCAGGTGTTCCAGCGCTTCGCGCAGCGAGGCCGAAACGGTCGGGATGGACATCAGCTCCTGACGCGGCAGCTCGTAGAGATCCTTGTCCATCGGCTCGCCGGGGTGGATCTTGTTCTTGATGCCGTCGATGCCGGCCATGAGCAGCGCGGCAAAGCCCAAATAGGGGTTCGCGAGCGGATCGGGGAAACGCACTTCCACGCGCTTGGCCTTGGGCGACTGGCCGAAGGGGATGCGGCAGGAGGCCGAACGGTTGCGGGCCGAATAGGCCAGCAGCACGGGGGCTTCGAAGCCGGGCACCAGACGCTTGTAGGAGTTGGTGGTGGGGTTGGTGAAGGCGTTGATAGCCTTGGCGTGCTTGATCACGCCGCCGATGTAGTAGAGCGCGTCCATGGACAGGCCCGCATACTGGTCACCGGCGAACAGCGGCTTGCCGTCCTTCCAGATCGACTGGTGGCAGTGCATGCCCGAGCCGTTGTCGCCATAGATGGGCTTGGGCATGAAGGTTGCCGTCTTGCCATAGGCATTGGCGACCTGGTGGATGACGTACTTGTAGATCTGCACGTCGTCGGCGGATTTGATGATGGGCTGGAACTTGATGCCCAGCTCATGCTGCGCCGAGGCCACTTCGTGGTGGTGCTTTTCGATGACCACGCCCATTTCGCCCATGGCCTGCAGCATTTCGCCGCGAATGTCCTGGGCGCTGTCGAGCGGGGGCACGGGGAAGTAGCCCTTCTTGGTGCCGATATGGTGGCCGTTATTTCCTGCTTCGTATTCGGTGTCGTTGTTGGACGGCAACTCCGAAGCGTCGACCTTGAAGCTCACATTGTAGGGCGTGGCCGAATAGCGCACGTCGTCGAACAGGAAGAATTCCGGCTCGGGACCAAACACCACGGTGTCGCCGATGCCCGAGGCCTTCACATAGGCTTCGGCCTTCTTGGCCGTGGTGCGCGGATCGCGATTGTAGGGCTGGTAGGTCAGGGGCTCGAGAATGTCGCAGACCACGGCCAGGGTGGGCGCCGAGAAGAAGGGGTCCATATAGGCCGCATTCGGATCGGGCATGAGCACCATGTCGCTCTCGTTGATGGCCTTCCAGCCACCGATCGAGGAACCATCGAACATGGTGCCTTCTTCGAACAGGTCCTCATCGACGACCGAGGCATCCATCGTGACGTGCTGGAGCTTACCGCGCGGGTCGGTAAAGCGCAGGTCCACGTATTTGATGTTCTCGTCCTTGATCTTCTTGAGAAGGTCGTTTCCGGTAGTCATAGGTCCTTTTCCCCTGTGAAACTCGGTTTATGGTTAGGCTGGCGCACGTCGGGTCGCGCTGCCCTCAAAGGGCGGCGTCGCCGAACTCGCCGGTGCGGATGCGAATGGCCTGCTCGATGGTGTAGACGAAGATCTTGCCGTCTCCGATCCGGCCAGTCTGTGCGGCATTGCGGATGGCCTCGATAGCTCTTTCCGCCAGATCGTCGGGGCAGACAACCTCGATCTTCACCTTGGGCAAGAAGTCCACCACATATTCGGCGCCACGATAGAGCTCGGTATGACCCTTCTGGCGGCCGAACCCCTTGGCCTCGGTGACGGTGATGCCCTGCAGGCCAACTTCCTGCAGCGCTTCCTTGACTTCGTCGAGCTTGAACGGCTTGACGATGGCCTCGATCTTTTTCATTCCGCGCCTCCAGGAGAGCTGTCCTCGGCCAAGTGCGAGCCGGTTAGCCGCCGAAAACTGCCCCCATCGATTTGTCTTAAGCGCGGTCCCGCCGCAAAACCGGGTGCCACTTTGGTGAACCGCGCTCGAGGCCCCTTTCGGGTGCCGCTGCCCTGTTATGCACGCCCTATGCCAGCTGTGCCAAACCACCATTCGTGCTGCAATGTCAGAGCTTTAAGGGCCCTGAATGCCTCCGCGCCCACATGTTGCCCAACCGAGATTGGTCACAAAATAGGCAATCTGCACAAGTTCTGGGCAGTACTGGGACGCCCTTTGCCATAACACCAGTGCGCTCGAGGGTCATTCATGCTTTGACTGCCCCTTGAAGTTAGGCTATTTCGGCGCCCAACCCGGCCCATGGGAGCCATTTGCGGGTGTGGCGGAATTGGTAGACGCCCTGGATTTAGGTTCCAGTGCCGAAAGGCGTGGAGGTTCGAGTCCTCTCACCCGCACCAAATAGTCTCCCAGGTGGCCCAGCACGAGACAAGAGACGGATTGACCCTATGCAGGTGACAGAGACCCTCAACGAAGGCCTCAAGCGCAAGCTCAACGTGACCATCCCGGCCACCGAGCTCACGTCGCGCCGCGACGCCAAGCTGGCCGAGCTCAAGGGCAAGGCCACGCTCAAGGGCTTCCGTCCCGGCAAGGTGCCGATGGCACACATGCAGAAGGTCTATGGCCGCTCGGCCATGTCCGAGGTGATGCAGGACGCCATCAACGACACCGTGACCAAGACGCTGAGCGAGCGCGCCGAGCGTTCGGCCACCCAGCCCAAGGTCGACCTGGCCGACGATCAGGCCGTGATCAACCGCGTGCTCGAAGGCAGCCAGGACCTGGCGTTCGAGGTGTCCTACGAAGTGCTGCCCACCGTGACGCTCATGGAACTGGCCGGCGTGGCGCTCAACAAGCCGGTCATCGAAGTGACCGACGCCGAAGTCGACAAGGAAGTCGATCGCGTCTTCCGCAACAATCGCGGCTATGAGGACAAGGGCGACGAGGGCGTGGTGGCCGATGGCGACCGGCTGGGCCTGTCCTTCGTGGGCAAGATCGACGGCGAGGCCTTCGAAGGCGGCAGCTCCGACCACGCGCACCTGACGGTGGGCTCGGGCGAATTCATCCCCGGCTTCGAAGAGCAGCTGGTGGGCATGAAGAAGAACGAGACCCGTTCGATCGAAGTGACCTTCCCCGAGGATTACGGCCAGGCCAATCTGGCCGGCAAGACCGCCACGTTCGACGTGACGATCCTGCATGTGGACGGCCCCAAGGACGGCGCTCTGGACGACGAGTTCGCCAAGAAGCTGGGCCTGGAAGACGTGGCCGGCCTGCGCAAGGTGGTGCGTGAGCAGATGGAAGCCGCGCTCGCCAGCATGGGCCGCCAGCACATGAAGCGCCAGGTGCTCGACGCTCTGGACGAAGGCCACAAGTTCGAGGTTCCCGGGCAGCTGGTCGAGGCCGAATTCGCCTCGATCTGGCAGCGCGTGAAGATGGAGCTGGAGCGCAGCGGCCGCAGCTTCGAAGACGAGGGCACCACCGAGGACGAGGCGCGCGAGCAGTATCGCAAGATCGCCGAGCGTCGCGTGCGCCTGGGCCTGGTCGTGGCCGAGATCGGCAACGTCAACAACGTGGAAGTGACCGAGCAGGAGCATCAGCAGGCGCTGATCGCCGAAGTGCGCCGCTTCCCCGGCCAGGAACAGCAGGTCTACGACTACTACCGCAAGAACCCCCAGGCGCTGGCTTCGCTGCGCGCGCCCGTGTTCGAGAACAAGGTGGTGGACCACGTGATCGGCCTTGCAGCCATCACCGATGCCCCCATGACCCGCGAAGAGCTGGCCAAGCTGATCCAGGCCGATGACGAAGAACTGGGCGAGGGTAGCGATACCGCCCATGTGCACGATCACGACCATGATCACCATGATCATGACCATCACGGTCATGACCACGATCACGATCACAACCACTAAGCCGGTTGTATCGCAGACGGTTTCAAAGGGCCGCGCCGCAAGGTGCGGCCCTTTCGTATTTGCGGGCAACCTTTGGCCGGTCTTAAACTTCTGGCTCCACAAGGGATCGCCTTAGCCCGAGGACCTCATGCCGCCAGCCCCCCCATTCTTGCCCACCCATCCCAGGGTGCTGCTGACGCCCCGGCAGATGGCGGAGGCCGACCGGCTGGCCGCCAAAGCGGGCCTGTCGTCGCTGGCGCTGATGGAAGCGGCCGGCAAGGCGGTCGCCGATGCCATCGAAGCGCGCTATTCACGCCGGCCGGTGACGGTGCTGTGCGGGCCGGGCAATAATGGCGGTGACGGGCTGGTGGTGGCGCGGCTGTTGCGCAAGCGGCGCTGGCCGGTGCGGGTAGCCCTGACCGGGCGCCGCTTTCGCCCAGGCTCGGATGCCGGCGAAAATCTCGAGCGCTATCGGGGCGCCATCGAAAATCTCAATGCCGACGTGCTCTCGGGCTGCCAGCTGGTGGTGGATGCCCTGCTGGGTGCGGGGCTCGACCGCGACATCGACGGCGAAATGGCTGGAGTCATCGGCCAGATCAACCGGCTCGACGTGCCGGTGGTCAGCATCGACGTGCCCAGCGGTGTGGACGGGGAGACCGGTGCGATACGCGGGGCGGCCGTCTCGGCCGATCTGACGGTGACCTTCGTGCGCTGCAAACCGGGCCATTTGCTCCAACCGGGCCGGGCCCAGTGCGGGGAGGTGCTGCTGGCCGATATCGGAATCGGTGGGGCAGTGCTCGATGCGGTCGGCGCAACGACCTGGGAGAACGGGCCCGCGCTGTGGGCGCTGCCGGTCATCGACCCCATCGGGCACAAATATGGGCGTGGCCATTGCATGGTGGTCTCGGGCGGAGCGCTGGAAACTGGGGCGTCGCGGCTGTCGGCCCGGGCCGCCTTGCGCAGCGGGGCCGGCCTGGTTTCGGTGCTGGGCAGCCGCGAGGCGCTGCTCGTGCACGCTGCCCATCTCACCGCCATCATGCTCAAGTCCTGCGAAACACCCCAGGAGCTGGGCGCAGCGCTGGACAAGGGCAGGGCCAGGGCGGTGGTGATCGGACCAGCGGCGGGTATCGGCGAGGCGACGCGTCAAAACGTGCTGACGATTCTGGAGCGGCAGGCGGGCGCGGTGCTCGATGCCGACGCGCTGACCAGCTTTGCCGAAGATCCCGAGACGCTGTTTGAAGCCATCAAGGCCCAGCCCGAGCGCGCCGTGGTGCTGACGCCCCATGGCGGGGAATTCGAGCGGCTGTTCGGCGCCCTTGACGGGGCCAAGACCGACAAGGCGCGCACCGCGGCCCAGCGCTCGGGCGCCATCGTCATCCTCAAGGGCAATGACACGGTGATCGCCGCGCCCGATGGGCGCGCGGTGATCAATGCCAATGCACCGGCGCGGCTGGCGACGGCGGGGGCAGGGGACGTGCTGGCCGGCGTCGTGGGCGGGCTTCTGGCCCAGGGCATGGATGGTTTCGAGGCAGCCTGCGCCGGTGTGCATCTGCATGGGGCGGCGGCGACGCGGTTCGCACGACCCGGCATGACGGCCGAGGATTTGCCCGAGCTCTTGCCCGAGGTGCTGGCGGCTCTGGACGGTTGATCAGACCTTGCGGTCAAGCCTGGCCTTGGCCGCCCGCGCCGCCAGATCGCCCAACCCCTGAATCTTGTTGGTCGCGGCCGTCGCCAGCCCGGCCGCCAGTGCATTGCTGCGCGCCGCGAAGGCCTGATTGGCCTCGCGCCGCTTGGCCCGGGCCATGACTGCCTGTTCGTAGGCCGAGGGGCGCGAAAAGGCGCCCAGCTTGTTGTAACCCACCTTCGCCATGGCCCGAAGCTGGCAGCCCACGGTTAACGGCAGGTTAAGGGCGCGGACCCGGCGCCGCCGACGTTAACTGCGCGCCGACATGGGCAGGCGGGGCAGGGCGCGGGCCGCACTATTCCTATTGAACCGGGGCACACTGGCGCCTATCTGTGCCAATACCGCCCACTGGGCGGTCCAGTCTGCAATCGGGCGTTCGCGCCGATTCGAATTGATCCTTTAGCGTCGCGCGACAAGTGAGCGCCACTTGGCAGGGCACGCGCAACATGGCTAGGACGTCACGGGCCCGCCGGGCCGGACCGTTCTAAGGGGCAGGAACCTATGAAAGATCCCGTCGATCTGTACATGAACACGCTGGTTCCCATGGTGGTTGAGCAGACCAACCGCGGGGAACGGGCCTTCGATATCTATTCGCGCCTCCTCAAGGAGCGCATCATCTTCGTGACCGGGCCGGTGGAGGACTACATGTCCTCCCTGATCGTGGCGCAGCTTCTGTTTCTGGAATCGGAAAATCCGAAGAAGGAAATCGCCATGTACATCAACTCCCCCGGCGGCGTGGTGACATCGGGCCTGGGCATCTACGACACCATGCAGTTCATCCGCCCGGCGGTGGCCACGCTCTGCATCGGGCAGGCCGCGTCCATGGGCTCGCTGCTGCTGGCCGCCGGTGAAAAGGGCATGCGCGCCGCATTGCCCAATGCCCGGGTGATGGTGCACCAGCCTTCGGGCGGCTATCAGGGCCAGGTGACCGACATCCTGATCCACGCCAAGGAAGTGGAAAGCCTCAAGCGCCGGCTCAACGAGATTTACGTCAAGCACACCGGTCGCAGCTATGAAGAGGTTGAAACCGCGCTCGAGCGCGACAACTTCTTGTCCACCGAGGCGGCCAAGGCCTTCGGCATCATCGACAACGTGGTCGAGAAGCGCCAGGCCCTGGAAGCCCCCGTTGGCTAGCCTTGCGGGCAAAAACAGGCACGCGAGTGTGACAACCGTGTAATTGCATGGGGTCGGATCGGCCTTTATGGTCGGTCCGACTTAGATTTTGTTAGGCTGGGCAGGCTAGCCTAGCGAACGGACTCGAATCGGGAGCACTTTAGCTCCCCGGAGTGACAGGATGTCCAAGGACACATCGAACGGCGAATCCTCCAAGAATACGCTGTACTGCTCGTTCTGCGGCAAGTCGCAGCACGAGGTGCGCAAGCTCATCGCCGGACCGACCGTGTTCATCTGCGATGAATGCGTCGAACTCTGCATGGATATCATCCGTGAAGAGAACAAGACGTCGATGGTGAAATCCAGCGACGGCGTTCCCACCCCGGCCGAAATCTGCAAGGTGCTCGACGACTACGTCATCGGCCAGTTCCGCGCCAAGCGCGTGCTGTCGGTGGCCGTGCACAACCACTACAAGCGCCTGCATCACGCGACCAAGAACCAGGACGTGGAACTTTCCAAGTCCAACATCCTGCTGATCGGCCCGACCGGCTGCGGCAAGACGCTTTTGGCCCAGACCCTGGCACGCATTCTGGACGTGCCCTTCACCATGGCCGACGCCACCACGCTCACCGAGGCGGGCTATGTGGGCGAGGACGTGGAAAACATCATCCTCAAGCTGCTCCAGGCGGCCGACTACAACGTGGAAAAGGCCCAGCGCGGCATCGTCTATATCGACGAAGTCGACAAGATCAGCCGCAAGTCCGACAATCCCTCGATCACCCGTGACGTTTCGGGCGAGGGCGTGCAGCAGGCCCTGCTCAAGATCATGGAAGGCACCGTGGCCTCCGTGCCGCCCCAGGGCGGGCGCAAGCATCCCCAGCAGGAATTCCTGCAGGTGGACACCACCAATATCCTGTTCATCTGCGGCGGCGCCTTTGCCGGGCTGGAGCGGATCATTGCGGCGCGCGGCGAAGGCTCGGGCATCGGCTTTGGTGCCGTGGTCAAGGACCCGGCCGATCGCCGGGTGGGCGACGTGCTCAAGGACGTGGCTCCCGAGGATCTGGTCAAGTTCGGGCTGATCCCCGAGTTCATCGGCCGTCTGCCGGTGCTGGCAACGCTGGAAGATCTCGACGAGCCCGCGCTCATCGAAATCCTCACCGCGCCCAAGAATGCGCTGGTGCGCCAGTATCAGCGGCTGTTCTCGATGGAAGACGTGGAACTGACCTTTCACGAGGACGCGCTCAAGGCCATTGCCAAGCACGCCATCGAGCGCAAGACCGGCGCGCGCGGCCTGCGCTCGATCATGGAAGCGATCCTGCTCGATACCATGTACGACCTGCCTTCGCTCGAAGGCGTGGAAGAGGTGGTGATCTCGGCCGATGTGGTGAACGGCAAGGACACACGCCCGCTCTACATCTATGCCGATCGCAAGAAGGAAGAGCTGAGCGCCGGGGCCTGACCGGCCCTATCACGGCGGCGACGACATCAAGGGGCCGGGCGGCGCAAAGGCGCTTCCGGCCCTTTGGCTTGTCCTGGCCCGTAAGGCTCACACCGGCGTGCTGGTCCGCCGGGGGCAGGGGTGCGTATCAACCTCATGCGCCGGGCACGAAAGAGGCAGGCCCGGGGCCGTCATCGCCATGTCGCCTCTGCATGCCAGCTTCACAAGTTTCTGCCCCGAGTTGACTTGTTCGGCGAACGGGCGGACCTATTTATTAAAGCGGAATCGGGGTCGCGGCTCATAGGAGCGTTGCCTCGATGGCTATGGGCGCGTTGCATATCAATTCCTCCGCGCGCCCCGGAAAGGACAACAACATGCCGGACGTCACCAAGGGCGCCCAAGCCAGCCGTGACCGGGTCTATCCGGTTCTTCCCCTTCGCGACATCGTCGTGTTCCCGGGCATGATCGTGCCGCTCTTTGTGGGCCGCGAGAAGTCCGTGAAGGCGCTCGAAGAGGTCATGCGCGACGACAAGCACATTCTGGTCGTTACCCAGAAGAATGCGCAGGACGACGACCCGACCCCGGAAGACATCTACACCACCGGCACCATTGCCACGGTGCTGCAACTGCTCAAGCTGCCCGACGGCACCGTCAAGGTGCTGGTGGAAGGGCTGAGCCGCGCGGTCGTCGATCGCTATTTGCAGACCGACGAGTATTTCGAGGCCGAGGCCAGCGTTTTGCCCGAGCCCGAGGTCGACCCCGTCGAGGTCGAGGCCCTGGCGCGTTCGGCCCAGACCGAGTTCGAAAACTACGTCAAGCTCAACAAGAAGATCTCGGCCGAAGTGGTGGCTGCGGTGGGGCAGATCGAGGATCACTCCAAGCTCGCCGACACCATTGCCAGCCACCTGGTCGTCAAGATCGGTGAAAAGGAAGAGCTGCTGGCCGCGACTTCGGTCATCGAGCGCTTCCAGAAGATTCTGGGCCTGATGGAAGGCGAGATCGGGGTTCTGCAGGTGGAAAAGCGCATCCGCTCCCGCGTCAAGCGGCAGATGGAGAAGACCCAGCGCGAGTACTATCTCAACGAGCAGATGAAGGCCATTCAGCGCGAATTGGGCGATGGCGAGGACGGCTCGAACGAGCTGACCGAACTCGAAGAGCGCATCAAGGCCACCAAGCTGTCCAAGGAAGCCCGCGACAAGGCCAATGCCGAGCTCAAGAAGCTGCGGCAGATGAGCCCGATGTCGGCCGAGGCCACCGTGGCGCGCAATTATCTCGACCATTTGCTCGGCCTGCCCTGGGGCAAGAAGAGCAAGGTCAAGCGCGACCTGCGGCTGGCCCAGGAAGTGCTGGACGCAGACCACTACGGCCTGGAAAAGGTCAAGGAGCGGATCATCGAGTACCTGGCGGTGCAGAGCCGCACCGGCAAGCTCAAGGGCCCGATCCTGTGCCTCGTCGGACCTCCGGGCGTGGGCAAGACCTCGCTGGGCAAGTCCATCGCCAAGGCCACGGGACGCGAATTCGTGCGCATGTCGCTTGGCGGCGTGCGGGACGAGGCCGAGATCCGCGGGCACCGGCGCACCTATATCGGCTCCATGCCGGGCAAGGTGATCCAGTCCATGCGCAAGGCCGGCAAGTCCAACCCGCTCTTCCTGCTCGACGAGATCGACAAGATGGGCATGGATTTCCGTGGCGATCCGTCTTCGGCTTTGCTTGAGGTTCTGGACCCCGAGCAGAACTCGACGTTCAACGACCATTACCTGGAGGTCGATTATGACCTTTCGGACGTGATGTTCGTGACCACCTCGAACACGCTCAACATCCCCGGCCCGCTGATGGACCGCATGGAGATCATCCGCCTTTCAGGCTACACGGAAGAGGAAAAGCGCGAGATTGCGCTGCACCACCTCATCCCCGAAACCCTGGTGGAGAACGGGCTCTCGCCGAGCGAGTTCGAACTGGCCGACGACGTGCTGATGGAGATCATCCGGCGTTACACCCGCGAGGCGGGCGTGCGCAGCCTCAAGCGCGAGATCTCCAAGGTCATGCGCAAGGCGGTCAAGGATCTGCTGATGTCGGACCAAAAGAAGATCGTGGTCGATAAGGCCAAGCTCGAGGATTATCTCGGGCCCCAGATCTTCCGCTATGGCGAGGTGGATGCCGAGCCGCAGGTGGGCGTGGTGACGGGCCTGGCCTGGACGCCGGTGGGGGGCGAGTTGCTCACCATCGAAGGCGTGGTGACCCCGGGCAAGGGCCGCATGTCGGTGACGGGCAACCTCAAGGAGGTGATGAAGGAATCGATTACGGCGGCCACGGCCTATGTGCGCTCGCGCTCGATCGATTTCGGCATCAAGCCGCCGCTGTTCGACACGCGCGACATCCACGTGCACGTCCCCGAAGGGGCAACCCCCAAGGACGGCCCGTCGGCAGGCATCGGCATGGCCACGGCCATCGTCTCGATCATGACCGGCATTCCGGTGCGCCATGACGTGGCGATGACGGGTGAGATCACCCTGCGCGGTCGCGTGCTGCCGATCGGGGGCCTGAAGGAAAAGCTCCTGGCGGCCCTGCGCGGCGGCATCAAGACGGTGCTGATTCCGGAAGAAAATGTTCGCGATCTCAAGGAGATCCCGGACATCGTGACCAAGGGGATGGAGATCATCCCGGTGAGCCGGATGGAAGAGGTGATCAAGCACGCGCTGGTGCGCCAGCCCGAGCCGATCGAATGGACGCCCGAGGAGAAGCCGGCGGCCTCCACCACCCTGGTGGAGCCGGCCGAGGATGTGACGGCGATCCTGCCGCACTGACCTTGAAGCGCAAAGACTAAGGAAACGGCGGTCCTCTGGGCCGCCGTTTTCGCTTGCGCGGGCCATGCCAGCCGCTTGTCGCCTGCGTCTGCTTCAGGCTAGAAAGCCAGACGCAAGAGGGACAAAAGATGAACAAACCTTTGCTGGTGATTCTGGCGGCGGTGACGCTCGATGCCGTGGGCATCGGCCTTGTGTTTCCGATCATGCCGGCGCTGCTGCGCGACGTATCCCATAGCGGCGACGTGACGCTGCTCTATGGCTTCATCCTGGCCATCTATGCGGCCATGCAGTTCCTGTTCTCGCCCATACTGGGCTTGCTCAGCGATCGTTTCGGTCGCCGCCCGGTGCTGCTGCTGTCCTTGGCCGGGGCAGCGGTGGACTATGTGATGATGGCGCTGACCCCGCATTTGTGGGTGCTGGTGCTGGGCCGGGGCATCGCCGGCATCACCAGCGCCAACATGGCGGTGGCCACCGCCTATCTCTCGGACATTTCCGCCGAGGATGAACGGGCTCGGCGCTTTGGCTATATGCATGCCTGTTTCGGGCTGGGGTTTATCCTGGGACCGCTGCTGGGCGGGGTGCTGGGCGACATCTGGGTGCGCTACCCCTTCCTTTTGGCCGCACTGCTCAACGCCATTAACTTCGCTTTCGCCTATTTCGTCTTGCCCGAATCTCGTCCTGGCACCCGGTCCACCTTCAAGCTCGGATCGCTCAACCCGCTTGCGTCCCTGGGTTGGGCGTTCAAGATCAAGGCTTTGCTGCCGTTCATGGCCATTTATGTGGCCTTCAATTTCATTGGCCAGATCTACGCCACCATCTGGACCCTGTTCGGCGAGGACCGCTTCGGCTGGAGCGCCACCATGGTGGGGTTGTCGCTGGGCGGGTTCGGGGTGTGCCTAGTGGCGTGCCAGGCGCTGCTGGTGGGGCCGGTGACGCGCTGGCTGGGTGAGCGCGGCGCCCTGTTTTTGGGCATCGCGTTCGAAGGCACGGCCTGTTTGCTGCTGGCCTTCGCCAACCAGACCTGGATGGTGTTCGTGCTGCTGCCGCTGTTTGCGCTGGGCGCCGTAGGCACGCCGGCGCTGCAGTCGCTGGCCACCCGCACCGTGTCGGAGGACCAGCAGGGACAGCTGCAGGGCGTGCTGGCGAGCCTGGTGTCGTTGACTGCCATTCTCGCCCCGATATTTTACACCGAGATTTACTTCCGCACGCGCGAGAGCTTCTCGGGCACCGTGTGGCTGATCTGCGTAGGACTGTTCCTGGCCTGCATTCCCATCATCGCCCAGATCGGCAAACGCGATGTGCAAAAGGCGGTTTGAGGGCGCCAGGGCCCGCTGCAAGGGGCTTTGGGGACTTGCCGGGCCTGCGTTTCCGGTCCATTAACAATGCCCACCGCTTGGTGCCGGCAAATTCCCCGGGGCGCTTGCTTCGATTTGAGAATCGCAAAAGGGTCCCGCTGTTAAGGTGTGCCGGCTAGGACGGGCATTTCATTGTGAGGAAACGCTATGAACAAAAATGATCTGGTCGGCGTGGTTGCCGAGAAGGCCAATGTGACCAAGGCCCAGGCCGCCGACGCCGTCGATGCGCTGTTTGAAGCCGTTACGACGTCGTTGAAGGCCGGTGAAGAAGTTCGCCTCGTCGGCTTTGGCACCTTCTCGGTGTCCAAGCGCAAGGCCTCCAAGGGCCGCAACCCGGCCACGGGCGAAGAGATCAAGATCCCGGCCTCCAACCAGGCCAAGTTCAAGCCCGGCAAGGGCCTGAAGGACGCGCTGAACTAAGCGCTCCAGAGATTTTTTCTGTGCGATGGCCCCGTGCAGTGCTGCCGGGGCCAATTGCTTTGCGGGCCCCGCTTGACGGCAGCACCGCTTCTTTCTAAGCAGAGCCAGGTTTTCGCAACTGGCGAGAGCGGGCGATTAGCTCAGTTGGTAGAGCGCCTCGTTTACACCGAGGATGTCGGCGGTTCGAGTCCGTCATCGCCCACCATGCCTGCCTGCCAAAGGCAGGGCAACAGGCCAGGACGTCAGGCACGTCCTCCCCGCAAATCCTCAAGCGCTGCAGCGCCGCTGGGCCGATCCCGATCGGCTCGATGCGCAGGGGCGGGGCGCCCCCAATACTCCGCAAATGACGGCCAGCTCGTGGCGCCGCGACATCTCGCCGGCGCGGCTAGTGGCTGATTCTGCATGGACTTCCAGCGTGCAGGTACGTGCTGGCCTTGGCGGAATCGGTGCCTCAACGTGGCGGGGGCCCCGTGTCGCATTGGGGTGCAAAATCTTCGTCAAAGGGCGCTTGACTTGCTCGGTGCCGGGCCATAAACAGACGTCACTTCGCAGGGATAACCTGTCTTGCGGGGGGTGTAGCTCAGTTGGTTAGAGCGCCGGCCTGTCACGCCGGAGGTCGCGGGTTCGAGTCCCGTCACTCCCGCCATTCTCTTCAGTTCATGCTGAGATTGGCACTAAGAGCGCAGCGCGCCGCAAGACGATTATTTTGCGCAAGTCCCCATGCGGGGGTGTAGCTCAGTTGGTTAGAGCGCCGGCCTGTCACGCCGGAGGTCGCGGGTTCGAGTCCCGTCACTCCCGCCATTCTTCCCCGCGAATGTCCAAGTCGATGCGCACGATGCGCCTGCGTCCCTCGCATTGCGCCTTGGCGGTTGCAGGACGGTTCGGTTGAACCCGGCGCGATTCATTGCCCGGCACCTGAGCCTGACGCCCGTGCCCGGCCTGCCCGAAATAGTGCTCTACATGGCTCGGCCCGACAGCGGCCTGTCCAGGCTGATCCAGACCCATGACGGCGCTGCTGCGCCCTATTGGGCCTATGCCTGGCCGGGCGGCATGGCCCTGGCGCGCTATCTCGCTACAGATCCGGAAACGGTGCGTGGCCTGCGTGTGCATGAACTGGGCACCGGATCGGGCCTTGTGGCCCTTGCGGCGGCGCGGGCCGGAGCCGCAGCGGTCACGGCCGTGGATCGCGACCCGCTCGCCGTGGCGGCGGCGCGTCTCAACGCTGCGGCCAATGGCGTGTCGTTGCATGTGTGGGAAGCCGACGGCACGGCAGCCGAACCGCCGACTGCGGAAGTGATTCTGGCCGGCGATGTGTTCTACGATGCCGAACTGGCCCAAAGCGTGCTGGCCTATCTCGAGCGTTGCCGCGTTTCGGGGAGCCGGGTGCTGATCGGCGATCCGTTTCGGGCTCACCTGCCGCAGGCCAGACTGCACGTGTTGGCTCAGTTCGATACGCTGGATGTGGGGCAGGGGAGCGCGACAGCCGTCGGCGTCTCTGGGGTATTCGAGCTCTTGCCCCCGCCCAGGGACTGACCCACATCTAGGCTAAATGGTGCATTCAGCGCCGGTTCAGCCGCTTTGGGCTCATTGTGCCGCCATCGGGACGTTAGGGAAACTTTAACCCCGGTTAACGCGTTCACCGAGTAAGGGTCACAGGAGGTCAGCATGGGTCGAGTTCTGGCAGCCATCGCAGCTTTGTTGCTCACCTCGGGCGTGGCACAGGCCGCCGATCCAATCAGCTACGGCACCAGCACCCAGGCCGTGGTGCCGCTGCACGATCAGGCGACGATGGATTGGACCGGCTTTTATGCCGGGGTGCTGGGCACGGCCGGGCCCGACGCGTTCGGCGCAGGCATTGCCCTCGGCTACAACGTCGCGCTTGGTTTCGGTCTGGTCGGTGCGGAGGTCGCCGCGTTGGGCACGCAAAGCGACGACGTGCTGGTGGGTTCGACCCAAGTGCTGGCGCGCGGCGGTGTGCTGGTGACCGACCAGCTCCTCGCCTATGGTGCGCTGGGCTACAGCGCCGAATTCGGCGACGACGGTGCCGATGCCGTGCTGGTGGGTGGCGGCATCGAATATGCGCTCAACCCCGATGTCAGCATGCGCGGGCAATATCTGTACGGCGATCCGATCGGGGAGGGCGATGCCATCCATCAGGTCAGCTTCGGCGCCAATTTCCACTTCTAAAACCAGCGAGCGCTCTGTGCGCTAACCAAGTGTTAGCCCTGTTCTTCAAGATTTCTGTTGAGCCGATTGCTTCAAGGCCCGGCGGGCCCAACAATGGTTGGCATTCGCAGAAAATTTTAGAGGATAGCCCGCCATGACCCTACGCGCCCTGGCTACTGGCCTTGCCGCCCTCATTGCCCTGAGCGCGCCGGCGGCAGCCCAAGACATGTTCGGGAGCGTTGGCAGCGCCTTTGGCTATAACAGCGGTTATACCGACTTCGAGGGCTTTTATGCCGGCATCTATGGCGGGGGCTTTTTTGCCGGGGAGATCTCGGGCACCCTGGGTGGCACGGTGGGCATGAACTTTGCGCTTACGCCCCAGTTCTATGCCGGCCTCGAATTCCAGGCTGGCCTGACGACGGTGGACCGTGAATGGGGGCTGGAGGGCCTGGCGCTGCTGCGTGGCGGCGTGGCCGTAACGCCCCAGGTGCTGGCCTATGCGGCCGCAGGCGCGGGCAACATCTCAGGAGACGGCGTCTATGCCCTGGGCGGCGGCGCTGAATTTGCCCTGACCGACATCATGCATGTGCGCGGCGAGCTCTTGGGAATCGGCGAATGGGGCGGCGGCATGAATGGCGCCCGTGCCACCGTCGGGCTGGTCTGGCACCTGGACTAGCGGCCGCAATGCAGCCTGAAAGTGGGACAAAATGTGTTTGATTTCAGGGTTTTGGGCGAAAATGTGGCAGGTTCTGTGACCTGTTTGCGACAGCGCGGAACGCTCTGGCTCAGGCTGCGCAAAGGCAGGGACATTTAACTTGTGAGGGGCGTTTGGGGTGCCTAACCCTGCGGCGTTGACATCAACAAGGACTAACCTTCCATGACGTTTTTCAAGACGGCCCTGCTGGCCACTTCGGCTTTCGCTGCCTTCACCGGCGTGGCGCTGGCCGCCGATCCCATCCTGCCCCCTCCCGCTGCAATGCCGGTCTACGAAGCACCGCTGCCGGCGGGCAATGCTTGGGAAGGTGCCTATCTGGGTATCTATGGTGGGGCCGGATTCGTGGATGACGAGATCATCGCCGATGACGCCGAGACCTTCTACGGCCTGGGCGTGACCGCCGGCTTCAACTTCGCCCTGACCGATTCGGTCATCGCTGGCGTGGAAGTGCAGGCGGGCTATTACGACTGGAATGACGACTTCGAGGACGTGAACGGTTTCGAATCCTATGCGTTGGGTCGCCTGGGCCTGGCCGTTACCGATGCGGTGCTGGTCTATGGCGTAGCGGGTGTGGGTTATGTCGAGAACGTCGATGGCGTTTACGCCTTTGGCGGTGGCGTCGAAGTGGCGCTGACCGAAAGCCTGTCGCTCAAGGGCGAAGTGCTGCGCGTGCATGGCTGGGACGACGGATTCGGCATTGCCGGCGAGGACCCCTTCCGCGAAACCCGCGCGACCGTGGGTCTGAACTTCCGCTTCTAGTTTAACAGCATTGAAGTTCATGAGGCCCCGCCCCGGCGGGGCCTTTTTCATTTCCGGTTAACACCCTGTCGCATATATGCGACACCACATCGCCGAAAACGTAATCTGGACAGGATCTTGCCTGATTGCGCTTGTGCCTGTCCCTCGAGCGGCCTACCCCTTGTTCAGGTCAACGAAAGAGGACTTGATCATGAACCTGTTTAAAACTGCTCTCCTGGCTTCGGTTGCGACCGTGGCTTTCGCCGGTGCCGCCTTCGCCGCCGACCCGATCCTGCCCCCGCCCGCTGACATCTATATCCCCGAAGTGGGTGGCATGGATTGGTCGGGCTTTTATGCCGGTGCCAATGTTGGCTACGGCTGGGGCATGATCGACCTGGATGACGATGAAGACTTCAGCGACGAAGACATCGACCTCGACGGCTTCATCGCCGGCGTGCAGGTGGGTGCCAACGCCCAGTTCGATTCGATCGTTGTCGGTATCGAAGGCGACCTGGCCTGGACCGGTCTTGGCGACAGCGACGACGACGTCGATTTCGCCGACGTCAACTGGATCGGCACGATCCGTGGCCGTCTCGGCTTTGCCGCTGAAAACTTCCTGATCTACGGCACCGCCGGTGTGGCCTTTGCCGGCGTCGATGGCGCCATTGCCAACGAAGTCGACGAAGACCTCTACTACTCGGACGACGTGCGCACCGGCTGGGTTGCCGGCGTGGGCGCCGAAATGATGGTGACCGATGCGATCTCCATCAAGGGCGAGTACCTCTACCACGACTTCGGCGACATGACCTGGTCGAGCGACGACGACTCGATCGGCAGCGACTTCAACGTCCAGACCGTCAAGGTCGGCCTGAACTTCCACTTCTAGGTCCTGAACGCCTCGAAGCCTGACTGGGGTCCCGGCTTGACCGGGGCCCCGTTTTAGTGTCGCCAAATAGCGACACTTATGTTCCATCTGCCACATTGCGGGGCGGATTTGGCCATTTTCCCTTGCGCACCATTCAACCACGTCCTACTCGGAAGATCGGTCAACACCGAGAGGACTTGGTCACTATGAAAACCATTACTGCAGTTTTGCTGGCTTCGGCCGCTACCTTCGGCCTGGCGGGCGCTGCCCTCGCTGCCGATCCGATTCTCCCCCCTCCCGCTGACATCTACATCCCGGAAGCCGGTGGCGTGGATTGGTCGGGCTTCTATATCGGCGCCAATGTCGGCTACGGCTGGGGCACCGTCGAGTATGACAGCTTCGCCGTTGATGACGACGAATACGATGTCGATGGCTGGCTGTTCGGCGTTCAGGCCGGTGCCAACGCTCAGTTCGATTCGATCGTTGTCGGTATCGAAGGCGATATCGCTTGGTCGGGCCTGTCGGGCACCGACGTGATCGACGCTGGTCCGATCGACTATGTCGAGCGCGACATCAACTGGATCGGCACCGTTCGTGGCCGTCTCGGCTTCGCAGCCGAAAACTTCCTGATCTACGGCACCGCCGGTGTGGCTTTCGCCGACAGCACCGCGACGCTGGTTGATTTCGACGGCGATGACTACTCCGAAGACTCGAACGTGCACACCGGCTGGGTTGCCGGCGTGGGCGCCGAAGTCCTCGTGACCGACAGCATGTCGCTCAAGGCCGAATACCTGTACCACTCGTTTGGCTCGGAAGAGTACGACTACGACATCTCGTCGGGCGATACTTCGTTCGACGTCCAGACCGTCAAGGTCGGCCTGAACTTCCATTTCTAAGCCTTAGGCTTGGTGGAAACGAGAAAGCCCCGCTTTGGCGGGGCTTTTTTTATGGCTCGCGGCGGGGTCGGGCGATCCGCGCGCAGCGCCTGGAATGATTCCAGCTTACTAGGGTCCGGATCCAGACGATGGGCTGTGCAGGGGAGGGCGGTGCTAGACCAAAAGATACAGCGGTTCAATGGACTAGCCCCCGTCCTACACCCGCACGCACACGCGGGATTGAGAATTTGATTCCGCATTCGCACGAGAGTTTTCCTTGAAAGCGATCAGACGAAGGGCTAAGCCCTAGCCATCAAATCCGGCGTTGGTCCGCCCGCCCAAATTGCCCGTAGGACTCTCGCCTGCCGGTTTCCCGGCCTGCAACAGCATAGGCTTTCTTGATGGACCAGTTGCTCGGCGACTACCTGCCTATAGTCATATTCCTGGGGCTTGCCGGCCTGATCGGCCTGGCGCTGCTCGTGGCTCCCTTCCTGGTGGCGGTGAAAAATCCCGACCCGGAAAAGGTCTCGGCCTATGAGTGTGGCTTTGATGCCTTCGACGATGCGCGCATGAAGTTCGACGTGCGCTTCTATCTGGTGTCGATCCTGTTCATCATCTTCGATCTGGAAGTGGCATTCCTGTTCCCCTGGGCCGCAGCCTTCGGCGATCAGGGCTGGCTCGGCTTCTGGTCGGTGATGGGCTTCCTGGGCGTTCTGACAATCGGCTTCATTTATGAATGGCGTAAGGGAGCCCTGGAATGGGATTGAACGAGCAGACCACGCTGGTTGCCCCGCCCCCGCGCGGCGTGATCGATCCGCGCACCAACAAGCCGGTCGGTGCGGACGACCCCTTCTTTGCCGACATCAATAACGAGCTGGCCGACAAGGGCTTTCTCGTGACGGCCACTGACGATCTCATCAATTGGGCCCGCACTGGCTCGCTGATGTGGATGACGTTCGGGCTGGCCTGCTGCGCCGTGGAAATGATGCAGGCCTCGATGCCGCGCTACGACGTGGAGCGCTTCGGCTTTGCCCCGCGCGCCTCCCCGCGCCAGTCGGACGTGATGATCGTGGCCGGCACGCTGACCAACAAGATGGCCCCCGCCTTGCGCAAGGTCTACGACCAGATGCCCGAGCCGCGCTACGTCATCTCCATGGGCAGCTGCGCCAATGGCGGCGGCTATTATCATTATTCCTATTCCGTGGTGCGCGGCTGCGATCGCGTGGTGCCGGTAGACATCTACGTGCCCGGCTGCCCGCCGACCGCCGAAGCGCTGCTCTACGGCATCCTGCTGTTGCAAAAGAAAATCCGCCGTACCGGCACGATCGAGCGATAGGACCCGGCACAAATGACTGAGGCGCTGTCCGAACTCGGACGCTATCTGCAAGAAGCGCTGGCCGGCCAGATCGAGGGTCAGGCCATTGCCTATGGCGAGTTGACGCTGCTGGCGCGGCGCGACACCATCGTGTCGGTTATAACCTTCCTGCGCGATGACGCGCGCTGCCGGTTCATCTCCTTCGTGGATCTATGCGGCGCCGATTACCCGGAGCGCGAGGAGCGCTTCGACGTGGTCTATCATCTGCTCAGCCCGACCAAGAATCTGCGCATTCGGGTGAAGGTGACGACCAGTGAAATGGCCCCGGTGCCCAGCATTACCTCGATCTTTCCGGGCGCGGACTGGTTCGAGCGCGAGGCCTATGATCTCTACGGTATCCTGTTCACTGGCCATCCAGACCTGCGCCGGCTGCTGACCGATTACGGCTTTGACGGGCATCCGCTGCGCAAGGACTTCCCGCTGACCGGGTTTGTGGAAGTGCGCTACGACGAAGAACGCAAGCGCGTGGTCTACGAACCGGTGCGGCTGTTGCAGGAATTCCGGTCGTTCGACTACCTCTCCCCGTGGGAGGGCACCGACTATGTGCTGCCGGGCGACGAGAAGGCGAAGAACTGATGAGCGGCGAAGCGGAAGTTAGAAACTTCACCATCAATTTCGGCCCCCAGCACCCGGCGGCGCACGGCGTGCTGCGCCTGGTGCTGGAGCTGGACGGTGAAATCGTGGAGCGCGTGGACCCCCATGTGGGGCTGCTGCATCGCGGCACCGAAAAGCTGATCGAGCACAAGACCTATCTGCAGGCCGTGCCCTATTTCGACCGGCTCGACTATGTCGCGCCGATGAACCAGGAGCACGCTTTCGCGCTCGCCGTCGAGCGGCTGCTGGGGCTCGAAGTGCCGCTGCGCGGGCAGTTGATCCGTGTGCTCTATTCGGAAATCGGCCGCATCCTGTCTCATCTGCTCAACACCACCACCCAGGCCATGGACGTGGGCGCCCTGACCCCGCCGCTTTGGGGGTTCGACGAGCGCGAAAAGCTCATGGTGTTTTATGAGCGTGCCTCGGGCAGCCGCATGCATGCCGCCTTCGTGCGCCCCGGCGGGGTGCATCAGGATCTGCCGCAGGCGCTGATCGACGACATCGAAGCCTGGTGCGATCCGTTCCTGAACGTGCTCGACGACCTCGAAGGGCTGTTGACCGATAACCGCATCTTCAAGCAGCGCAATGTCGATATCGGCGTGGTGTCGCTGGACGATGCCTGGGCCTGGGGCTTTTCGGGCGTGATGGTGCGCGGCTCGGGCGCGGCCTGGGATCTGCGCAAGAGCCAGCCCTATGAGTGCTACGATCGCTTCGAGTTCGACATCCCCATCGGCAAGAATGGCGATTGCTACGACCGCTATCTGATCCGCATGGAAGAGATGCGCGAGTCGGTAAAGATCATGCGCCAGTGCATCGGCGTGCTCAATTCGCCCGAAGGCCGCACCCCGGTTTCGGCGACCGACGGCAAGGTGGTGCCGCCCAAGCGGGGCGAGATGAAGCGCTCCATGGAAGCGCTTATCCACCACTTCAAGCTCTACACCGAAGGCTACAAGGTGCCGGCTGGCGAGGTTTATGCAGCGGTGGAGGCGCCCAAGGGCGAGTTCGGCGTGTATCTGGTGTCAGACGGCACCAACAAGCCTTATCGCTGCAAGATCAAGGCGCCCGGCTTCGCGCATCTATCGGCCATGGACTTCTTGTGCAAGGGCCACATGCTCGCCGACGTCTCGGCGATCCTGGGGTCGCTCGACATCGTGTTCGGCGAGGTGGATCGCTGATGGTGCCCAACGCCCATCTGCTGCTGCTTTTGCCTCTGATCGGAACGGGCGTGTTCATCGTGTCCGACACCATCCGCATGCTCCTGGGGCGGCACGACCCCAGATCGTTTCCCGAAGGCCCCGATCGGCTGATCTGGGCGTTTCTGTTGACGGGTGTGGGGCGCGGCGTGGTGTTCGGGCTGTTCTTCGGGCCCGCCATTTATATCGTCATGCTGGCCAACCAGTCGCTGCGGCTGGGCACGCTGGGCATGGCGCTGTGCATGTTGCCGGTCCTGTTCGTGGGCGGGCTGTTCGTGGGCTGGGTGGAAAGCGCTGTCTTTCACCAGCTCGACAGCCCCTTGCTGCGGGATCGCAAGGAATTCCTCGCCGGCAGAATGTCGGCCAAAAAGCGTCGTGAGGTTTCTCGCTGATGTCGGTACGCCGTCTCGCAGAAGAAGCCGTTCAGCCCCAAGGCTTCGCCTTCTCGGAAGAGAACGCGAAATGGGCCGAATGGAAGATCAATCAATATCCGGCCGGCCGGCAGCAATCGGCGGTGATCCCGCTCTTGATGCGGGCGCAGGACCAGGACGGCTGGGTGAGCCGCGCCGCCATCGAGGCAATCGCCACGATGCTGGGCATGGCCTATATCCGGGTGCTCGAAGTTGCGACCTTCTACACCCAGTTCCAGCTCAAGCCGGTGGGCACGCGCGCCCATATCCAGGTGTGCGGCACCACGCCGTGCATGCTGCGCGGCGCCGAAGATTTGCGCGCCGTGTGCCAGAGCCGCATCCATCACGATGCCTTCCACACCAATGAGGCGGGAACGCTGAGCTGGGAAGAGGTGGAGTGCCTGGGCGCGTGTGTGAACGCCCCCATGGTGGCCATCGGCCACGACACCTATGAGGATTTGACGCCCGCGCGCCTGGGCGAAATCATCGATGCCTTCGCCGCAGGGCAGGGCGACACCGTCACCCCCGGCCCGCAGAACGGGCGCAGCTTTGCCGCCCCGCTCAGCGGTCGCACGACGCTGATCGAGACGCCGAGCAAGGAGCGCGTGCGGCCCGTGCCGCTGGTGGCCGAAACGGTAGCCCCCGCCGGGGCTGCCCCCACTGTCGCGCCCGCCGCCAAGCCGGCGCCCGAGCCCACTACGCCCGGCCGCAAGCGCGACGTTCCCGAGGAAGTGGCGCCCGCCATCAAGGGCCCCAACGAGGGCGTCAAGGTTTCCATGGCCGAGGCCGAGGCCGAGCGTAAGCAAGCCCAGGGCTCGCCCACGGGCGAATCCAACAAGGCCATGCGTCCCGATGCCACCGGCGCGGAATCGCCAGCCGGCAAGATCGATGGCGGCGACGCCGTAGGCAAATCCGAGATGGTCGACCCTGTCGAGGGTTCGCGTCCCGCCGGCGTCAAGCCCGTCGACGCGGCGGAAGCCGTTGCGGTGGACAAGACCAATCCCGTGCGTGAGCAGGGCGCCGAGGCGCCGTTATTCGTGGCGCCCACTGCCGAGAAGGACGATCTCAAGCTGATCGGCGGCATCGGTCCGGTGCTGGAGCGCACGCTCAACGATCTGGGCATCACCACCTATGCGCAGCTGGCCAAGCTCTCGCCCGAGGACGTCGCCAGCGTCGAGGCCCGACTCAATTTCCGCGGCCGGATCGGCCGGGACAATTGGCAGGGCCAGGCCGATGCCTTGGCCAATGGGGGCGTGGACGAATACATCAAGCGGTTCGGCAAGGACCCGCGCTGATGGAGGACGACCGCATCCCCGTACGCAGCGCCCTGACCCTCACCGATTACGGCATCGGGGTGGCTCTGGTGGTGCTGTCCATGCTGGTGATGACCCTGTTGCGGGCCGTGCCGGACTGGCTGGCCTCTGCAATCGCCGCGGCCGCAGGCGTGGGCCTGTGGTTCATTCTCATCGTAGCCCGGAAGAAGTGACCGATGCTGCAGGATAAAGATCGCATCTTCACCAACCTCTATGGCCAGGGCGACTGGGGGCTCGAGGGCGCCCGGGCGCGCGGTGCCTGGCAGGGAACGCGTGACTTCATCGATCTGGGGCGCGACTGGATCACCAACGAGGTCAAGGCCTCGGGCCTGCGCGGCCGGGGTGGGGCAGGCTTTCCCACCGCGCTGAAATGGACCTTCATGCCCAAGGTGTCGGACGGGCGCCCGCATTATCTGGTCGTCAATGCCGACGAATCCGAGCCGGGCACCTGCAAGGACCGCGAGATCCTGCGGCACGATCCGCATCATCTGGTGGAAGGGTGTCTGTTGGCCGGGCGCGCCATGGACGCGCACACCGCCTTCATCTACGTGCGCGGCGAATTCATCCGCGAGCGCCAGCATCTGGAAGCGGCCGTGCAGCAGGCCTATGACGCCAAGCTGATCGGCAAGAACAACGTGCATGGCTGGGATTTCGACATCGTCGTGCATCACGGCGCCGGCGCCTATATCTGCGGCGAGGAAACCGCGCTGCTCGAAAGCCTGGAAGGCAAGAAGGGTCAGCCGCGCCTCAAGCCGCCGTTCCCGGCGGCCATGGGCGTCTATGGCTGCCCGACCACGGTCAACAATGTGGAATCGATCGCCGTCGTTCCCGAGATCCTGCGTCGCTCGGGCGGCTGGTTTGCCGGCTTTGGCCGCGCCAACAATACCGGCACCAAGCTGTTTTGCGTCTCGGGTCACGTCAACCAGCCGGCCACCTTCGAAGAGGCCATGGGCCTGACCTTCGGGGAGCTGATCGACAAGCATTGCGGGGGCATTCGCGGCGGCTGGGACAATCTGCTGGCCGTGATCCCCGGCGGATCGTCAGTCCCCTGCGTGCCGGGCCACAAGATGAAAGACGCCATCATGGACTTCGACGGGCTCAAGGAGGTTGGCTCCTCCCTGGGCACGGCGGCCGTGATCGTGATGGACAAGTCCACCGACATCATCAAGGCGATCTGGCGGCTTTCGGCCTTTTACAAGCATGAGAGCTGCGGGCAGTGCACCCCGTGCCGCGAAGGCACCGGCTGGATGATGCGGGTGATGGAGCGCATGGTGGAAGGGCGCGCGCAAAAGCGCGAGATCGACATGCTGTTCGAGGTGACCAAGCAGGTCGAGGGCCACACCATCTGTGCGCTGGGCGATGCGGCCGCCTGGCCAATCCAGGGCCTGATCCGCAATTTCCGCCCGGTGATCGAGCAGCGGATCGACCAGTATTCCTACAACTCCACGTCCGACGGTGCCGTGCCGTCGATCGCGGCGGAATAAGAGGCAAGAGCCATGGCCAATATCAAGGTCGACGGACAGCTGATCGAGGTTCCACCCGAATTCACCCTCATGCAGGCGGCCGAGGCCGCCGGCGCGGAAATCCCGCGCTTTTGCTATCATGAGCGGCTGTCGGTGGCGGGCAATTGCCGCATGTGCCTGGTCGAGGTGAAGGGTGGGCCGCCCAAGCCGCAGGCCAGTTGCGCCATGTCGGTCAAGGATCTGCGGCCCGGCCCGAACGGCGAGCCGCCTGAAATGTTCACCAACACGCCCATGGTCAAGAAGGCCCGCGAAGGCGTGATGGAGTTCCTGCTGATCAACCATCCGCTCGATTGCCCGATCTGCGATCAGGGCGGGGAGTGCGATCTGCAGGACCAGGCCATGGCCTATGGCGTGGACAAGAACCGCTATGCGGAGAACAAGCGCGCCGTCGAGGACAAGTATATCGGGCCGCTGGTCAAGACCTCGATGAACCGGTGCATCCACTGCACCCGCTGCGTGCGCTTCACCACCGAAGTGGCCGGCATTGCCGAGATGGGCCTTCTGGGTCGCGGCGAGGATGCCGAGATCACCACCTATCTCGAGCGCTCGCTCTCGAGCGAACTGCAAGGCAACGTCATTGATTTGTGCCCGGTGGGCGCGCTGACGTCCAAGCCTTACGCCTTCCACGCCCGGCCCTGGGAATTGTCAAAGACCGAATCGATCGACGTGATGGATGCGGTGGGTTCGGCCATTCGGGTCGACAGCCGGGGCCGTGAAGTGATGCGCATCCTGCCGCGCGTCAACGAGGCCATCAACGAGGAATGGATTTCCGACAAGACGCGCTTCGTCTGGGACGGGCTCAAGAGCCAGCGCCTCGATCGGCCCTATGTGCGGCGCAACGGCAAGCTGGTGGCCACCAGCTGGGACGAGGCCTTCGGGGCCGTGGCCCAGTCCGTGCGCGCGGCCGGCCACAAGGTGGCGGCATTGGCCGGTGACCTGGCCGGCGTTGAGGAAATGTTCGCGCTCAAGCAATTGCTGTCGGCACTCGGTTCGGAAGACATCGATTGCCGGCCCGCCGGTTCGGGGCTCGATCCGCGCCGGGGCCGGGCCAGCTACATCTTCAATCCCACCATTGCCGGGATCGAAGAGGCCGATGCCATCCTGATCGTGGGTGCCAATCCGCGCAAGGAAGCTGCCCTGGTCAATGCCCGCATCCGCAAGACCTGGCGGGCCAAGGGCTTGCCGATCGGCGTGATCGGGGAAGCGGCCGACCTGACCTATCGCTACAGCCATCTGGGCGAGGACGCGGCGGCGCTGGCCGAGCTGGCACGCGGGCAGGGGGAATTCGCCCAGGTGCTGCGCGATGCGAAGCGACCGCTGATCATCGTGGGCGAGGGCGCGCTGACCGGGGCTGCGGGCAGCGAAGTTCTGACCATGGCGTCCGACATTGCCGAGACGTTCGGCGCCCTCAATGGCGACTGGACCGGTTTTGCCGTGCTGCACAATGCTGCGGCGCGCGTGGGTGGGCTCGATATCGGCTTCGTGCCGGGCCGGGGGAGCCTCGACACCGCCGGGATCTTTGCCGCAACCCAGGACGGCACCGTCAAGGTGGTGTTCCTGCTCGGTGCCGACGAGGTCGACATGACCCGGCTGGGCAGCGCCACTGTGGTCTATATCGGCAGCCATGGCGATGCGGGGGCCCATCGCGCCGACATCATCCTGCCGGGCGCCGCCTATACCGAAAAGAGCGCCACCTATGTGAACACGGAAGGCCGGGTGCAGATGACGTCCCGGGCCGTATTCCCGCCCGGGGATGCCAAGGAAGACTGGGCCATCATCCGCGCCCTGTCGGGACATCTGGGCCACACGCTGCCCTACAATTCGCTCACCCAGCTGCGCGGCGCGCTTTATGGGCTTTATCCCCATCTGGCGCGCATTGACCAGATCGCGGCGGGCGACTATGGCGACATCAAGCGGCTGGGCAAGGTGCCTAGCCAGCCCAAGACGGCGCGCTTTGCCTCGCCGGTGATCGACTTCTACCTCACCAATCCGATCGCGCGCGCTTCGGCCGTGATGGGCGAGTGCGCCCAGACGGCAGCCGGGCTCAAGCAGGCGGCCGAGTAGGAACAACGTCATGGAATTTGTCGGAACGGCAGCCAATTATCTTCTGGGCATTCCCTTCCTGGGCCTGGGAACCGAGATCGGTTTCGTCTGGAAGGGTCTGTTCCTGCTCGTCGCGCTGCTGATCTTTACCGCCTATATCCTTCTGGCCGACCGCAAGATCTGGGCTGCGGTGCAGATCCGCCGTGGCCCCAACGTGGTGGGCCCGTTCGGCTTGTTGCAGAGCTTTGCCGATCTGCTCAAGTTCGTCTTCAAGGAACCCATGATTCCGGCCGGCTCGGACAAGGTCTTGTTCCTGCTCGCGCCGCTGATCACCTCGGTTCTGGCGCTGGCTGCCTGGGTGGTGGTGCCCGTGGACGAGGGCTGGGCCCTCGCCAACATCAATGTGGGCGTGCTCTACATCTTCGCCATCTCGTCGCTGGGCGTTTATGGCGTGATCATCGGCGGTTGGGCGTCGAATTCGAAATATCCCTTCCTGGGGTCGCTGCGTTCTGCCGCCCAGATGGTGAGCTATGAAGTTTCGATCGGGCTCGTCATCATCACGGTGCTGCTGTGCGTGGGCTCGCTCAACCTCACCCATATCGTGATCGCGCAGCGTGAGATGGGGCTGGCCCATGCCATCGGGCTGCCATGGCTGACCTTCCTCAATTGGTTCTGGCTGCCGCTCTTTCCCATGTTCGTGATCTTCTTCATTTCGGCCCTGGCCGAGACGAACCGGCCGCCCTTCGATCTGCCCGAAGCGGAGTCCGAGCTGGTGGCGGGCTTCATGGTGGAGTATTCCTCCACCCCGTACCTCTTGTTCATGCTGGGCGAATACATCGCCATCATCATGATGTGCGCCATGACGACCATCCTGTTTCTGGGTGGTTGGACCGCGCCCATCGATCTGGCGCCCTTCACCTGGATTCCGGGCGTCGTCTGGTTCGTCCTCAAGCTTTGCCTGGTGTTCTTCATGTTCGCCATGGTCAAGGCCTTCGTTCCCCGCTACCGCTATGACCAGCTGATGCGGCTGGGCTGGAAGGTGTTCCTGCCCATTTCCCTCGCCATGGTCGTGATCGTCGCCTTTGTTCTTCAGCTCACCGGCTGGGGCTGGCATGGAGGCATTGCCTGATGCGCGCGCTGCAATTTGCTAATTCGCTGCTGCTCAAGGAGTTCGTCTCGGCATTCGTTCTGTCGATGCGCTACTTCTTCAAGCCCAAGTCGACGCTGAACTATCCGTTCGAGAAGGGCCCGGTCAGCCCGCGCTTTCGCGGCGAGCATGCCTTGCGCCGCTACCCCAATGGGGAAGAGCGCTGCATTGCCTGCAAGCTGTGCGAAGCGATCTGCCCGGCCCAGGCCATCACCATCGAGGCGGGTCCGCGCCAGAACGACGGCACGCGCCGCACGGTGCGCTACGACATCGATATGGTGAAGTGCATCTATTGCGGCTTCTGCCAGGAAGCGTGCCCTGTGGATGCCATCGTGGAAGGCCCCAATTTCGAGTTTGCCACCGAAACGCGCGAGGAGCTCTACTTCTCCAAGGAGCGGCTCCTGGCCAATGGCGATCGCTGGGAGCGCGAGATCGCGCGCAATCTCAGCATCGACGCTCCGTATCGCTGAGGCCCAGATGACCCTGCCGCTGTTCTTTTTCTACATGTTCTCCATCATCGCCGTTGCCTCGGCGCTGATGGTGATTTCCTCGCGCAATCCGGTGCACTCGGTGATGTTCCTCATCATGGTGTTCATCAATGCGGCGGGCCTGTTCATGCTCACGGGCGCCGAATTTTTGGCGCTCATCCTGATCGTGGTCTATGTGGGCGCCGTCGCGGTGCTGTTCCTGTTCGTCGTGATGATGCTCGACGTGGACTTCAAGGGACTGCGCCAAGGCCTTCTGCAATATATGCCCATCGGGGCGCTGGTGGGGCTGGTGCTGCTGCTCGAACTGCTGCTGGTGGCGGGCAGCTTCGTGGTGTCGCCGGAAACGGCCGGGGTGAGCGCTGTGCCGATCGATCCGTCGATCTCCAACACCCGCGCGCTCGGGCAGGTGCTGTTTACCCGCTATATCTTCGTGTTCCAGGCGGCGGGCCTGGTGCTGCTGGTGGCCATGATCGGTGCCATCGTGTTGACGCTGCGCCACAAGCCCGGCCTCAAGCGGCAGGACCCGGCGGTGCAGGTGGCACGCCGGCGCGCCGACGCGGTCGAAGTCGTCAAGGTCAAGAGCGGGCAGGGGTTGTAAGCATGCTGGCGCAAGGCATAGGGCTGGGACATTTCCTGACCGTGGGGGCGATCCTGTTCGTCCTGGGCGTGTTCGGGATCTTCCTCAACCGCAAGAACGTCATCATCATCCTGATGTCGGTCGAGTTGATCCTTCTGGCGGTCAACATCAATTTCGTCGCCTTTTCGGCGGTGCTGGGAGACCTTTCGGGTCAGGTCTTCGCGCTGCTGATCCTCACCGTGGCGGCGGCGGAGGCAGCCATCGGGCTTGCCATCCTCGTGATCTTCTTCCGTAACCGCGGCACCATCGCGGTCGACGACATCAACATGATGAAGGGCTAGTCGGGGGCCATGATCTACCAGGCAATCGTCTTTCTGCCCCTTATCGGGGCACTCGTCGCAGGGCTGGGCGGCCGCTATATCAGCCATCGCGGCGCCGAGCTGGTGACCACGGGACTGCTGATCGTGTCGGCCGTGCTGTCCTGGGTGGTATTCATCCCCATGGCGTTCGGCGGCGGCGAAGTTGCGGCCGAGGGCGCCCATCATGCCAGTGCCGTCAAGGTCGAGATCATGCGCTGGATTCAGTCCGGCGATTTCGACCTGCGCTGGATTTTGCGCATCGATACGCTGACCGGCATCATGCTGGTGGTGGTGACCACGGTGTCTAGCCTGGTGCACCTCTATTCCATCGGCTACATGCACGAAGACCCGCATCGGGCGCGCTTCTTCAGCTATCTCTCGCTGTTCACCTTCGCCATGCTCATGCTGGTGACGGCCGACAACTTCCTGCAGATGTTCTTCGGCTGGGAAGGCGTGGGCCTGGCCTCGTACCTGCTGATCGGCTTCTGGTACGAGCGCCCATCGGCCACGGCTGCGGCGATGAAGGCTTTCATCGTCAACCGCGTGGGCGACTTCGGCTTCGCGCTGGGCATTTTCGGGGCCTTCGTCATTCTCGGCCACATGGATTTCGATGGCGCGTTTCATGCCGTCGAAGGAGCCAGCGCACTGACGCTCAACTTCCTGGGCATTGAGTGGCATGGGCTGACCATCGTCTGCCTGCTGCTGTTCATGGGTGCCATGGGCAAGTCGGCGCAGTTCCTGCTCCACACCTGGCTGCCAGACGCCATGGAAGGCCCGACGCCGGTGTCCGCGCTCATTCATGCCGCCACCATGGTGACGGCGGGCGTCTTCATGGTCGCGCGGCTCTCGCCGCTGTTCGAGGCCTCCGAGGTCGCGACCACGGTGGTCATCTATATCGGCGCGATCACGGCCTTCTTTGCGGCCACGGTCGGTCTGGTGCAGAACGACATCAAGCGCGTCATCGCCTATTCCACCTGCTCGCAGCTGGGCTACATGTTCGTGGCCTTGGGCACGGGTGCCTATTCGGCGGGCGTGTTCCACCTTTTCACCCACGCCTTCTTCAAGGCCCTGCTGTTCCTGGGCGCCGGCTCGGTCATCCACGCGATGCACCACGAGCAGGACATGCGCAATATGGGTGGGCTCGCCAAGAAGATCCCCATCACCTACGCCATGATGCTGATCGGCACGCTGGCCCTGACGGGTGTGGGCATTCCGGGCACGTCGCTGGGCTTTGCCGGGTTCTTCTCCAAGGATTCGATCATCGAGTCCGCCTACGCCCTGGGCGGCAATGCGGGGAGCTTTGCCTTCTGGCTGCTGGTGGTGGCGGCGCTGTTTACCAGCTTTTATTCCTGGCGGCTGGTTCACCTGACCTTCCACGGCAAGACGCGTGCCGATCATCACACCTTCGATCATGCTCATGAGAGCCCGCCGGTCATGCTGGTGCCGCTCTATGTGCTGGCGGTGGGTGCGGTGCTGGCAGGCGTGGTGTTCTACGGCATGTTCTTCCACGAGGTGGAGCATATCGAGCACTTCTTCAACGGCGCGATCGTGGTCGATCACGAGATCATCGAGGCGGCCCATCACGTGCCGCTGTGGGTGAAGTGGTCGGCGACCATCGCCATGCTGATCGGCTTTGCCGCTGCCTGGTTCATGTATATCCGCTCGCCCGAGACGCCGCGGCGCCTGGCCGAAACCAATCCGGGGCTCTACAAGTTCCTGCTCAACAAGTGGTACTTCGACGAGCTTTACGACCGCATCTTCGTGCGCCCCGCGCTCTGGATCGGGCGGGCCTTCTGGCACGGCTTCGATGACTGGCTGGTGGACAAGACCCTGGTCGAAGGCCTCGGCCATCGGGTCAAGGACGTGACCGGCTGGGTCGTCAAGCTGCAGTCGGGCTATCTCTATCACTACGCTTTCGCCATGCTGATCGGCATTGCGGCATTGCTGACCTGGGCCATCGCGTCCGGCGGACTTCTGGGTTGATCATGGCCGACTCCATCCTGACCATCATCACGTTCCTGCCGCTGGTCGGCGTCCTTGCGCTCCTGCTTATGCCCGGGCGCGGGGCAGGGGCGGACAACGCCACCCGCTGGGTGGCCTTCCTCACCACTTTGGCGACCCTGGTGGTCACGCTGTGGATGTGGGCCAATTTCGACAATGCCGATCCCGGCTTCCAGTTCGTGCAGAACTTCAATTGGGTTGGCGACTCGATCGGTTACCGCATGGGCGTGGATGGCATTTCGGTGCTGTTCGTGGTGCTCACCGCACTGCTGATGCCCATGGTGGTCCTCTCAAGTTGGGGCTCGGTGGACCATCGGGTCAAGGAATACATGATCGTGTTCCTGGTGCTCGAAACGCTCATGCTGGGCGTGTTCACCACGCTCGACCTGGCCATGTTCTACGTCTTCTTCGAAGGCACGCTGCTGCCGATGTTCCTGATCATCGGCATCTGGGGCGGCAAGCGGCGCATTCAGGCCAGCTACAAGTTCTTTTTCTACACCTTCACCGGTTCGGTGCTGATGCTGTTGGCCATCATGGCCATGTATTGGCAGGCCGGCACGCTGGACATGCAGCGGCTGCTGACCTTCCAGTTCTCGTCCGAAAGCCAGCCTTGGCTGTGGTTCGCCTTCTTTGCCTCGTTCGCGGTCAAGATGCCGATGTGGCCCTTCCACCGCTGGCTGCCCGAGGCGCACGTCGAGGCGCCCACGGCCGGCTCGGTGATCCTGGCGGCGATCCTGCTCAAGTTGGGTGGCTACGGCTTCCTGCGCATCTCGCTGCCCATGTTGCCCGAAGCTTCGGCCCAGTTCGCCAACTTCGTCTTCGTCTTGAGCTGCGCGGCCATCATCGTCACCTCGCTGGTGGCGCTGGTCCAGGACGACATCAAGAAGCTGATCGCCTATTCCTCGGTGGCCCATATGGGTTTCGTCACCATGGGCATCTTTGCGGGCAATGTTAACGGCATCCAGGGCGCCATCTTCCAGATGTTCTCCCATGGGCTGGTGTCGGGCGCGTTGTTCCTGTGCGTGGGCGTCATTTATGACCGCATGCACACCCGGGAGATCGCCGCCTATGGCGGGCTCGTCGAGCGCATGCCGGCCTATGCCCTGGCCTTCATGGTGTTCACCATGGCCAATGTGGGGCTGCCGGGCACTTCGGGCTTCGTGGGTGAATTCCTCACCATGATCGGGGTGTTCCAGGTCAATACGCTGGTGGCGTTCTTCGCCGCCTTCGGCGTGATCTTCTCGGCCGGCTATGCGCTCTGGCTCTATCGCCGGGTGATCTTCGGCGCCCTGACCAAGGACGCGCTCAAGGGCATCATGGACCTCAACTGGCGTGAGGCGCTGGTGCTGTTGCCCCTGATCGTGCTCACCATTCTGTTCGGGTTCTATCCCGCCCCCATTCTCGATGCGACGGCGGCTTCGGTCGACGCGCTCGTCACTCAGTATCAAAATGCCATCGGCGCCGTGGGCCCGGTGGTGGCCGCCGCGGCGCATTAGGATTTGACGATGACATCCGATATCACCAGCTTCGCGTCACTGGCTCCTGCCTATCCCGAGTTCGCCGTCGCCTTGGGGGCGCTGGTGCTGCTGCTGCTGGGCGTTCTTATGAACAAGGAACGCCATGTCCTGATCGGGGTTCTGGCCATTGGCGTGCTGCTTCTGGCCATTGCCACGGTCGTTGTGCATCCCGAAGGCGTGCTGTTTAACGGCATGTTCATCAATGACGGGTTTGCCCGCTATATGAAGGTACTGGTGCTGGGCGGCTCCGCCTTCTCGTTGGTCCTCGCGTTCTCAAGCGCGAAGGCCGAGGGGCTGGCCAAGTTCGAATATTCGGTGCTGGTGCTGCTCGCCACGCTGGGCATGATGATGATGGTTTCGGCCAACGATCTCATGACCCTTTATGTGGGCCTCGAGCTGCAATCGCTCTCGCTCTACGTCGTAGCGGCAATGAAGCGCGAAAGCGCGCGCGCCACCGAAGCGGGCCTCAAATATTTCGTTCTGGGCGCCCTGTCCTCTGGCATGCTGCTCTATGGCGCCTCGCTGGTCTATGGCTTCACCGGGCAGACGAATCTTGCCACCATCGCGCAGCTGGTGACCGGAGAAACGCGCTCGATCGGGCTGACCTTCGGCATCGTCTTCCTTCTGGCCGGCATTGCCTTCAAGATCTCGGCCGTGCCGTTCCACATGTGGACGCCCGACGTCTATGAAGGCGCCCCGACCCCGGTCACCGCGTTCCTGGCCTCGGCCCCCAAGGTTGCCGCCATGGCGCTGATGGTGCGCGTGGTGACCGAAAGCTTCGGCTCGATCAGTGCCGACTGGCAGCAGATCGTCATTTTCCTTTCCATCGCTTCGATGGTGCTGGCGGCGTTCGCCGCCATCGGCCAGCGTTCGCTCAAGCGCCTGATCGCCTATTCCTCCATCGGCCATGTGGGTTTCGCGCTGGTCGGGCTTTCGGCCGGCACGGCGGTGGGCGTTGAAGGCGTAGCGGTCTATATGGCGATCTATCTCACCATGACGCTGGCGCTGTTTGCGTGCCTGCTCTCGCTCAAGACCGCCGATGGCTGGGTGGAAAACATCGACGATCTGGCCGGCCTGTCGCGCACGCGGCCCTTCATTGCCGCCGTGATGGCCGTCCTGATGTTCTCGCTGATCGGTCTGCCGCCGCTCGCGGGGTTCTTTGCCAAGTGGCAGGTGTTCCTGGCGGCCATCGAGGCGCGGCTGTTCGTTCTGGCCGTCATCGGCGTACTGGCCAGCGCCGTCAGCGCCTATTATTACCTGCGCGTGGTGCGCACCATGTACTTTGACGAGCCGGTGCGCGAGTTCTCGCCGGCCCCGTTCGAGTTGCAGGCGGTGATGGCGGTGGGCGTGTTCCTGCTGGTGACCTATTATGTGACGTTGGGCGGACCCGTGACCAGCCTGGCCCACGCGGCCGCAGGGAGCCTGTTCTAGTGCCGGCGCTTGGACCGGCCGCTTCCAACGCACAGCATCGGCTCGAGCACGTCGAGGATATCGGCTCGACGAACGACACATTGTTCAATCGGGCCCGCGAGGGCGGGGACGTTTCAACCCCGCTCTGGCTGGTCGCCGACCGGCAACTGTCGGGCAAGGGCCGCAATGCCCGCGCCTGGGACAGCCCGCCCGGCAACCTCTATGCCTCGCTGCTGCTGGCCAATCCCGCGCCGCTGGCCAATCTGGCCGAGTTGTCCTTCGTCCTCGCCATCGCCTTGCGCGACGCGGTTCTAGCGGCGGCCCATCTGCACGACGATCAGGCCTTGCGTCTGAAATGGCCCAACGATCTGATGCATGATGGCGCCAAGACGGCGGGGCTGCTGCTCGAAGGCGGGCAGGGGCCGCAGGGACCGTTCGCCGTCGCCGGTTTCGGGGTCAACATCGTGAGCCATCCGAGCGGCACGCAGCATCCGGCCACCGATCTGGCAGCCAGCGGCTATCGGGTGGATCGGGACCAGGTATTGGCCTGCCTCAGCGACGCCGTAACGCATCGACTGCACCAATGGAATCGTGGCCAGGGTTTTCCGGCATTGCGCCAGCTCTGGCTCAACACAGCATTCGGGCTGGGAGGCCCTATCCGCATTACAACGCTCAGCGAAACTTTTTCCGGCACGTTCAAGACCATCGACCCGGCCGGACGCCTCGTCGTCACGACCGAAACGGGAGACCGCGTGGTCAGCGCCGGCGACGTTTTCGCTCTCAAGCGCACCCCTGAGGGAGCAGCAGCATGAGCCGTCCCGATGAACTGGTCTTCGTCGCCCTGGGGGGCGTCGGGGAAATCGGCATGAACATGGCCGCCTATGGCTTTGGGCCCGCCAACAAGCGCAAATGGCTGGTGGTCGATTGTGGCGTGACCTTTGGTGGTCCGGCGCAGCCGGGCATCGAACTGATCATGGCCGATCCGCAATTTCTCGAGGACCAGGGCGACAACGTGCTGGGCCTGGTGCTGACCCACAGCCACGAGGACCATTACGGAGCCGTGCTGGACCTGTGGCCGGGCTTCGACAAGCCGGTCTATGCTACCCCCTTCACCGCTGCCATGCTGGCCGCTAAGCGCGCCTCCGACGCCATCGTGGACGATGTCGCGGTCACCATCATGCAGACCGGTAAGCCGTTCGAGCTCGGTCCATTCACCATCGAGGCGATCAACGTCGCTCACTCGATTCCCGAGAGTTGTGCGCTGCTGATCACCACGCCGATCGGCCGGGTGCTTCATTCGGGCGACTGGAAGCTCGATCCCACCCCGATCGGCACGCCGCCCACCGACAGCGCCCGTTTCCAGGAGATCGGGGCGCAAGAGGGGCCGCTGGCCCTGGTGTGCGATTCCACCAATGCGCTCAAGGAAGGCGAAAGCCCCAGCGAGACCGAAATCGGCGACGTGCTGGCGCAGCTGATCGCCGAGGCGCCATACCGGGTCGCCGTCACCACCTTTGCCTCCAATGTGGGCCGCGTCATCGCCATTGCGCGCGCGGCGCACAAGGCGGGTCGCCAGGTGGTGATGTCGGGCCGGGCGCTGCACCGGATCTCCACCATTGCGCGCGAGCTGGGCATGCTCGAAGGGCTGCCGCCCTTCCTCGACCAGGATGCCTATCCCACCCTGGCGCGCGACAAGGTGGTGCTGCTGTGCACCGGCAGCCAGGGCGAGGCGCGAGCAGCCATGGCGCGTATTGCGCGCGGCGAGCATCCCGTGATCGATCTCAATGCCGGGGACCGGGTGATCTTCTCGTCCTGGGCCATTCCGGGCAATGAGCGCGAAGTGATCGACATCCAGAACATGCTGATCGATCGCGGCATCGACGTGATCACGCGCGACCAGCATCTGGTGCACGTCACCGGCCATCCGCGCCGGGGCGAGTTGCGCCGGCTCTATGAGTGGCTCAAGCCCGACGTGCTCGTGCCCGTCCATGGCGAGGCGATGCACCTGGAAGCCCATGCCAAGCTGGGCCGCGAAGCGGGCATTGCCCATGTCTGCCACGCCCGCAATGGCGATCTGGTGCGGCTTTTCCCCGAGACCACGGTGTTTCCCGGCGAAGTACGCACCGGTGAGCTTTATCTCGACGGCACCATCTTGTGCTCGCCCGAGGAAAGCGGCGTCAAGGGCCGCCGTCGGCTCTCGTTTGGCGGCATGATCATGGTCAGCCTCTGCGTCAATGCCTCCGGCCAGGTGATGGCCGGACCGGAGCTGGTCATCGAGGGCCTGCCCGATGTGGAGGACGAGGATGGCTCGCTCAAGACGGTGATCGAAAAGACCGTTCGCGGCGTTCTCAAAAGCGTGCCGCCCAAGCGGCGGGCCGATACGGACATGCTGGGCTCGGCCATCCAGCGCGCGGTGCGGGGCGAAGTGAACGCCTATTGGGGCCGCAAGCCGAACGTCACCGTGTTCTGCCACAGGGTTTAGCGCATGCAGATCGGAACCATCATCGCCATCTACTTCGTCCTGTGGTGGGTCTGTCTGTTCGTGATCCTGCCGATCGGAGCGCGCAGCCAGCACGAGGCCGGCGATGTGTTTCCCGGCTCCGAGCCGGGGGCGCCGGCCCTGTTCCGCTTCTGGCCCAAGATCATCGCCACCAGCCTGTTGGCCGCCGTGGTCCAGGTGGTGATGATGTGGGTGCTGGCTAACCCCATCCTGCAGCAATACTGGACCTGATCGGGTCGCAGCGCGTCAGCGGGCCGGACGCGCTGGCAGGGCGTGAGCGTGGGCCATCGCCAGCGCCGCCGCCAGTTCGTCTAATGAAAGCTCTGCCAGCGTCACCGTGGTCCAGCCCTGCCGACCCCAGCCTCCGGGCACGGGGCTGAACGCCTCGGGCGCCAGCATCACTTTAAATTCCTGTTCCTCGGGCGTGAGCTTGAGGTTGAGCGAGCCAGCGTCCGCTGCCAGCGTGGCGTAGATGCGTTTTACCTTGAAGGCCAGCCGGTCCATGTGCGGGGCGCTCAGCGTACCCGGCAAGGTCAAAGCTATGCGTTTGACGTCTTCGCCCGTCGCCATCTGCCATGCCTTCTCTGGAACGGACGCCTGAAAGAAAAAACCAGGGCACGGGGCCCTGGTTCGGTAGTTTCGCGACAAAATACGCTGGTCTTAGGCACACATGAGTGGCGGCCAGCGCTCCTCCCTTGACGTTGTCGGCGTCCCCGCAGTTTGCAACCGCGTTCATGTTATGGGCTGCGACCATATCACACAGTTTCCATGAGTCACGCAGAATCTGCATGGCTTCCATGCTTGCAACGCGGTGACGCTTGCGCTTTGACTGTGCAACGTCGCGGGCCACGAGTCGGCTTGCCCTATTGGAGTGATCATGCGCCTCAGCCGTTACTTTTTGCCCGTCCTGCGCGAGGTGCCCAAGGAGGCCGAGATCGTATCGCACCGGCTGATGCTGCGTGCAGGCATGATTCGCCAGCAATCCTCCGGGCTCTATTCCTGGCTGCCTCTGGGCTACAAGGTGCTCATGAAGGTCAAGGCGATCATCGAGCAGGAGCAGGATCGCTCCGGCGCGGTGGAATTGCTGATGCCCACGCTGCAATCGGCCGATCTGTGGCGCGAGAGCGGGCGCTACGACGCCTATGGCAAGGAGATGCTGCGCATCAAGGACCGCTCCGAGCGCGACATGCTCTATGGGCCCACCAATGAGGAGATGATCACCGACATCTTCCGGTCCTACGTCAAGTCCTACAAGGATTTGCCGCTCAACCTCTACCACATCCAGTGGAAGTTCCGCGACGAGATCCGGCCGCGCTTCGGCACCATGCGCAGCCGCGAATTCCTGATGAAGGACGCCTATTCCTTCGATCTGGACAAGGATCGGGCCGTGGCGGCCTATCAGCGTATGTTCGTGGCCTATCTGCGCACGTTCCACCGGCTGGGCCTGACTGCCATTCCGATGCGCGCCGATACCGGCCCGATCGGGGGCGATCTCAGCCACGAATTCATCATCCTGGCCGAGACCGGCGAGAGCGCCGTGTTCTGCCATGCCGACCTGCTCGACAAGCCGATCCCGGCAATCGGCACCGACTTCCGCGGCGATCTGAGCCCGCTGGTCGAGGACTGGACCTCGCTCTATGCGGCCACCGAGGACATGGTGGACCAAAGCGAGTTCGAGGCGCAGGTGCCCGAAGACAAGCGCATGTCGGCACGTGGCATCGAAGTCGGTCATATTTTCTACTTCGGCACCAAGTATTCCGAACCCATGAAGGCCTCGGTGACCGGGCCCGACGGCAAGGACGTGACCGTGCACATGGGATCTTACGGCATCGGGCTGACCCGGCTGGTGCCGGCCATCATCGAGGCCAGCCACGACGATGCGGGCATCATCTGGCCGGTGAGCGTGGCGCCGTTCGAAGCGGTGCTGATCAACCTCAAGGCCGGCGATGCCGACACGGATGCGGCCTGCGATGCGCTCTATGGCGAGTTGCAGGCGGCCGGGCTCGACATGCTGTACGACGATCGCGACACGGCGGCCGGTGGCAAGTTCGCCACCGCCGACCTGATCGGCATTCCCTATCAGGTGATCCTGGGGCCGCGCGGGCTCAAGGCCGGTGAGGCCGAGATCAAGCATCGCGCCACCGGCGAGCGCGAGACGCTGCCCATCGGCGCAGTGGTCGAGCGCATCAAGGGGCTGGTGGAGCCGCAAAGGCGGGACCAGGTTTGACCGACACCGCCCGCACGCCCGACAACAGCAGCCGGGGCACGGCCTTTTCCCGCTTCGAATGGCTGGTGGCGGGGCGCTATCTGCGCGCCCGCCGCAAGGACACCTTCATCTCGGTCATTGCGCTGCTGACCATGGCGGGCGTGGCCATCGGCGTGGCGACCCTCATCGTCGTCATGTCGGTGATGAACGGCTTCCGCGAGGAATTGCTGAGCAAGATCATCGGGCTCAACGGGCATTTCATCGCTTATCCGATCGAGCAGCAGTTCACCGATTATCGTGAGGTGGCCATCGAGCTCGAAATGGTCGATGGCGTGGTCCATGCCATCCCCTATGTCGAAGGCCAGGCGCTGGCTTCGGGGCCGATGCAGGGCATGTCATCGGGCGTGGTGGTGCGCGGCATTACGGGAGAAGACATTCCCAAGCTGCCGCTCTTGTCGCAAGGCGCGGTGCAGGGCGGTTGGGACGGCTGGGACCAGGGGCAGGGGCTGGCCATCGGCTATCGCCTGGCCGAGCGGCTGGGCGTGTCGCTGGGCGATCCGGTGACCATCATCAATCCCTCGGGGTCGACGACCCCGTTCGGGTCCACCCCGCAGATCCGGTCCTATCCGGTCAACGTCATCTTCGACGTCGGGATGGTGGAGTTCGACAATCTCTATCTCTATCTGCCCATGCAGGCGGCCCAGGACTATTTCAAGCTGTTCGAGGACGTGCTGCGCCCGGGCGTGGCGCCGCCCGACGTGATGGCCAGCGACGAGGAAATCGACGCGGCCTATGAGCGGCAGTATCAGGCCTCGGCCATCGAGATCTTTATCGAGGATGCCGATGCCGTGGGACCCATGCGCCAAAGGCTGGAACAGAGCGGCACGCGGCCGCTGATTCTCAACGATTGGCAGCAGCGCAACCAGACCTTCTTCGAGGCGGTGCAGGTGGAGCGCGTGGTGATGTTCGTGATCTTGTCGATGATCATCCTGGTTGCCGCCTTCAACATCATTTCGAGCCTGGTCATGCTGGTGAAGGACAAGGGCGCCGATATCGCGGTGCTGCGCACCATGGGGGCGACGCGCGGCGCCATCATGCGCATCTTCTGCATCACCGGCACGGCGATCGGGGTGATCGGCACGGGCGTGGGGCTGGGGCTGGGACTGCTGCTGGCTGCCAATGCCGAAGCCATCCGCGCCTTCATCTCCGAAGCCATCGGGGTGCGTATCTTTCCCCCGGAGGTGTTCCTGCTCTCGGGCCTGCCCTCCAAGATCGATCTGAACGAGACCCTGATCGTGGCCGGCATGGCGCTGGGGCTGTCGTTTCTGGCAACCCTTTATCCGGCCTGGCGCGCCGCCCAATACGATCCGGTCGAGGCCCTGCGCTATGAGTGATGCCCATCTCAAGCTCACCGACGTCACGCGCCATTACGGCGACGCGGCGGGGGCAGTGCGGGTGCTGCAAGGCGCCAATCTGACGGTCATGGCAGGAGAGTTGGTGGCGCTGGTAGCGCCATCGGGCGCGGGGAAGTCCACGCTGCTGCACGTTTCGGGCCTGCTCGAGCGGCCGCAGCAGGGCGAGGTCGAGATCATGGGCCTGCCCACCGCCGCCATGGGCGACCGCCAGCGCACGCTGCTGCGCCGCACCACGGTGGGCTATGTCTATCAGTTCCACCATTTGCTGCCCGAATTCACCGCGCTCGAAAACGTCACCATGCCGCAGCTGATCGCGGGGGTGGGCACCACGGCGGCCAATAAGCGCTCGATGGAACTGCTGGAGCTTTTGGGTTTGGCCCAGCGCGCCAGCCACCGTCCCGCCGAGCTTTCGGGGGGCGAACAGCAGCGCGTGGCCATTGCCCGGGCGGCGGCCAACCGTCCACGTATCATTCTGGCTGACGAGCCGACGGGCAATCTCGACCCATCGACCAGCGACAAGGTGTTTGCCGCACTCAGTGCGCTGATCAAGGACCAGGGCTCGGCCGCGCTGATCGCGACGCATAATCACGACCTGGCCCGCCGGGCCGATCGCATCGTGACGCTGCGCGACGGCCAGGTGGTTCCCCACACGCTCTAAGCGCACAAGACCCGTGGCGGCATCCGCCGCAGGCCAGCCTCGCGCGCGCCGGTGTTTTTCCAAAGCCACAGCTCAGAGTGCCTCCTGGGTCGTAGGCCCCTGGAGGCACTCGCCTTTGGGCGCCTTTGGCGATCTCGCGCCCCGTCGCGTCCCCCCAAGCTTGATCACATCCTGACCCTGCTCAAAGCCAGGCTGGGGCGCCTCGGCTTGTCCAGGTCGATCCAGCGCTGACCCGCGTCGATTCACCTTGCGTTAGCTATGTCCAGAACCTGCCTACGCAACAGGATTGTGCCCGCACCAGAACAAAAATAGAACTGTGGAGAACTTAACGAGAACATTGGGGAAAAGTCGTGACGTCCTTCATCAAAGACTTCCTGGCCCTGGTCGCTCTGGGCGGTTTCAGTGTCACCGTGCTCACCTGGATGGACCTGGTGTCGAGGCTGGCCTAGGCGGGCCTGTGCAAAGCCCGCGCTTGTGAATTGGCGCGGGCGCGGGACGGGGGTAGAGCTTGTGCCATGTCAGGTCCCGGCTTCATTCATCTGCACGTCCATTCTGCCTTTTCCCTGCTCGAGGGTGCCCTGCAATTGGGCAAGATCCTCGACCTGGCCAAGGCCGACAAGCAGCCCGCCATCGGCATTGCCGATACCTCCAACCTGTTCGGGGCGCTGGAATTTTCCGAGAAGGCGTCGGGCAAGGGCATCCAGCCCCTGATCGGGTGCGAATTGCCCATTGATTTCGGCGGCGAGGAAAATCGCTTCACCGAGCGCGGCAATTTCGGCAAGGGCAGCGTGGTGCTGATGGCCGCCGACGAAACCGGCTTTGCCAATCTCAGCCGCCTGGTGTCGAAAGCCTATCTCGAAGGCGAGAACGGCAAGGTGGAGGCCCGGCTGCCCTGGCTCTCGCGCGAGGCGCTGGCTGGCATCATCTGCCTGTCGGGCGGGCCGGAAGGGGCGGTAGACCCCTATTTCGCCAGCGGGCTGGACGTGCAGGCGCGCCAGCGTCTCGACGTGCTGCGCGGCCTGTTCGATGACCGCTTCTATATCGAGTTGCAGCGCCACCACCGGCCCACCGAGACCTTGGTGGAGCCGCGCCTGATCGACTATGCCTATGAGGCGGGCGTACCGCTGGTGGCCACCAACGAGCCGTTCTTTACCGCCGCCAAGGATTTCGAGGCCCATGACGCGCTGCTGGCGATTGCCGGCGGCACGGTGCTGTCCCAGACCGAGCGGCGTAAGCTGACCGACCAGCATTACTTCAAAACGCGCGAGGAAATGACGGCGCTGTTTGCCGATCTGCCCGAGGCCTTGGCTTCGACGGTCGAGATCGCCCAGCGCATGAGCTATCGGCCGCGCACAAGGCCGCCCATTCTGCCCAAGTTCGCCGCCGCCTCCGATGTCAGCGAAGCCGATGCGGTGGCAGCCGAGGCTGCCGCGTTGCGCAAGATGGCCGAGGAGGGGCTCGACAAGCGCTTCGCCACCGCCGGCCTGGCCCCTGGCCGCACCGAGGCCGAATATCGCGAGCGCCTGGCCTTCGAGCTCGACATCATCGCCAAGATGCAGTTCCCCGGCTATTTCCTCATCGTGGCCGACTTCATCCAGTGGGCCAAGGGGCAGAACATCCCCGTGGGGCCGGGGCGCGGCTCGGGCGCTGGGTCCCTGGTGGCTTATGCCACCACCATCACCGACCTCGATCCCTTGCGTTACAATCTGCTGTTCGAGCGCTTCCTAAACCCGGAGCGCGTCTCGATGCCGGACTTCGACATCGACTTCTGCCAGGACCGGCGCGAGGAGGTGATCCACTACGTCCAGAACAAATACGGCTCGAGCCAGGTCGCCCAGATCATCACCTTCGGAACGCTGCAGGCGCGCGCCGTGCTGCGCGACGTGGGGCGCGTGCTGCAAATGCCCTATGGGCAGGTGGACCGTATCTGCAAGCTGGTGCCGGCCAATCCCGCCGACCCCTGGACCATCGAGCGCACGCTGGCCGAAGTGCCCCAGTTCCGCCTGATGGCGGAAGAGGACGAGACGGTGGGGCAACTGGTGGAAATCGCCAAGGCGCTCGAAGGCCTGTTCCGCCACGCCTCCACCCACGCCGCCGGCATCGTGATCGGGGATCGTCCGCTCCAGGAGCTGATCCCGCTCTATCGCGATCCGCGCTCGGACATGCCCGTCACCCAGTACAACCTCAAATGGGTAGAGCCGGCGGGGCTGGTCAAATTCGACTTCCTGGGTCTCAAAACCCTCACCACCATTCGATATGCGGTGGACATGGTCAACGCCGCGGGCGGCTCGCTCGACATTGACGCCATCCCGATCGACGATCCGGATACCTACAAGCTCTACGCCCAGGGCGACACCTACGGCATCTTCCAGTTCGAAAGCGCGGGCATGCGCCGGGCGCTGATGGACCTCAAGCCCGACCGCATCGAAGACCTCATCGCCATGAACGCGCTCTATCGGCCCGGCCCGATGGACAACATCCCCAGCTTCATCGACAGAAAGCACGGGCGCGAAGCGGTGGACTACCCCCATCCCGCGCTCAAGGCGGTGCTGGACGAAACCTATGGCATCATCGTCTACCAGGAGCAGGTGATGCAGATCGCCCAGCTGCTCTCGGGCTATTCGCTGGGCGAAGCCGACATGCTGCGCCGCGCCATGGGCAAGAAGATCAAGGCGGAGATGGACAACCAGCGCATTCGCTTCCGCGACGGCGCCCAGCCTAATGGCGTTTCCAAGACGCTGGCCGACCAGATCTTCGACCTTCTGGCCAAGTTCGCCAACTACGGCTTCAACAAGAGCCACGCGGCCGCCTATGCCTGGGTGTCCTACCAGACAGCCTATCTCAAGCGGCATCATCCGCGTGAATTCTACGCCGCCTCGATGACGCTGGACATGGCCCAGACCGACAAGCTGGCCGATTTCCGCCGCGAGGCGGCGCGTAAGGGCATCGAAGTGGTGCCACCTTGCGTCAACCGCTCCGAGGTGGTGTTCTCGGTGCGAGACGGGAAGGTTTACTACGGGCTCTCAGCGGTTAAGGGCGTGGGCCGGGCCGTGGCCGAGCACATCGTGGCCGTACGCGGCGACCGCCCGTTCAAGGATCTGGGCGATTTTGCCCGCCGGCTCGATCCCAAGGTGCTGAGCAAGCGTACGCTGGAAACCCTGATCAACGCCGGGGCCTTCGACACGCTGGTGGGGCGCCGCGAAGTGGCTGCCGCGGCCATCGACGACATCATCGGCATGGCCCAGGCACTGACCAGCGAGCGCAGCAGCGGGCAGGGCAACATGTTCGGGGCCGAGCCCGAGCCGTTCCGCATGCCCACAAGCGTCACCAATTGGGGCTTTGAGGAGCGGGCGGCGCGCGAGTTGAGCGCCATCGGCTTTCACCTTTCGGCCCATCCGCTCGATGCCTATACCGAGCTGTTTGAAAAGCTGCGCGTGCAGCGCTGGGCCGATTTCGAGCGCGCCGTGCGCGAAGGCGATTCGCGGGCCGGGCGGCTGGCCGGCACCATCTCGGCCCGGCAGAACCGCAAGACCCGTAAGGGTTCGGACATGGCGATCCTGAGCGTATCGGACCAGAGCGGGGCCTTCGAGTGCCTGGTGTTCTCCGAGCAGATCCGCGACTGGGGCAATGTGCTCGAAGCGGGGCGCTCGGTGGTGCTGGAGGTGGAAGCCGATGACCGGCCCGACGGGGTGAGCCTGCGGCTCATCCGGGCCCAGGCCATCGAGGCCCAGATCGAAAAGCTGGGCAAGCGCCTCACCATATTTGCGGGCTCGGACAAATGCCTGAGCCCGATAAGGTCCCAGCTCAAGCCGGGCGGCGAGGGGATCGTCAGCTTCGTGATCATCCGCGATGGCGGGGCGCGCGAATATGAGATCGAGCTGGGGGGAGGCTTCCGCCTGTCGCCCGAGTTGGCTGGCGGCATCAAGTCGCTGGACGGGGTCGTGGACGTCCGGCTCAACTGATCGTTCAGCCCAGCTTGCTTTGCCGCGTGGCTTCCACTATATCGGCCACGCGTCCGGCAATTGGCCGGCGCAATTCACACGCAGAGCTGGAATGGCCAAGTCGATCGGCCCCTCCATCCGGTGGCGGGATGCCCGCTGCACCGCTCTGCGGCGGTTCAACCGGTAAAACAAGGATTGGCCTGATGGCACTCCCCGATTTCTCCATGCGCCAGCTGCTCGAAGCCGGCGTCCACTTCGGTCACCAGAAGCATCGCTGGAACCCCAAGATGGAACGCTACATCTTCGGCGTGCGCAACGACATTCACATCCTGGACCTGAGCCAGACCGTGCCGATGCTGTCGCGCGCCCTGCAGCTGGTGTCCGACACCGTGGCCGATGGCGGCCGCGTGCTGTTCGTGGGCACCAAGCGCCAGGCAGCTCCGCTGGTGGCCGAGGCTGCCCGTCAGTCGGCTCAGTACTACGTCAATTCGCGCTGGCTGGGCGGCATGCTCACCAACTGGCAGACCATTTCCAACTCGATCGCGCGTCTGCGCGAACTCGAGGCCCAGGAATCGGAGGGCATGGAAGGCCTGACCAAGAAGGAGCGTCTGATGCGCTCGCGTGAAAAGGAGCGCCTCGAGCGTGACCTGGGCGGCATCAAGGACATGGGCAACCTGCCCAACCTGCTGTTCGTGATCGACACCAACAAGGAAGCCAACGCGATCAAGGAAGCCCGTCGTCTGGGCATCCCGGTGGTAGCCATCGTTGATACCAATTCCGATCCCGACACCGTCGACTTCGCCATTCCGGGCAATGACGACGCGGCCCGTGCGCTCGAGCTGTACACCTCGCTGATCTCGCGCGCTGCCATCGACGGCATCTCGCGCTCGTCGGCCGGTCGCGGCATCGACCTGGGCGAATCGATCGAGGCCCCCGAGGAGCCGGCCCTGGCCGCCGTCGAGGAAGCCCCCCAGGAAGCCCGCGCCTAAGTATGACGGCTCGAGGTGGCGGCGCAGAGCGCCGTCATCTCGCCGTTCGGCGTCGTTGCTAGAGCGTTTGCTGCCGGGACGCGCAGATCGGCGTCAGGTTGAAACGCGACCGGCAAAGCCCCAGACCCGTTCACCGTTCCCGCCGAACGGGGAGCGGGTCTAGACAAACTCATTCGAGCCCAGCCGGGCCATTGCAGAGGTACCACCCATGGAAATCACCGCAGCTCTCGTCAAAGAACTCCGTGAGATGACCGGCGTCGGCATGATGGATTGCAAGAAGGCCTTGCAGGAAACCAATGGCGACATCGAAGCCGCCGTCGATTGGTTGCGCACGCGCGGCCTGGCCAAGGCCGCCAAGAAGGCCGGCCGTATCGCCGCCGAAGGTCTGGTAGGCGTGAACGTGCAGGGCAATCGCGGCGCCATCGTCGAAGTCAATTCCGAGACCGACTTCGTGGCCCGTAACACCCAGTTTCAGGACATCGTGGGCAATGTCGCCAAGCTCGCCCTCGAGGTGAACGGCGACGTGGCTGCCCTGTCTGAGGCCCCGTTCCCGGGCACGGGCCGTTCGGTTTCGGCCGAGCTGACCGATGCCATCGCCAAGATCGGCGAGAACATGAACCTGCGCCGCGCCGACGTCGTGGAAGTCAGCGATGGCGTGGTGGGCAGCTATGTGCACGCCGCCGTGGCGCCAGGCATGGGCAAGATCGGTATTCTGGTTGGCCTGGAATCGACCGGCGACAAGGCCGTGCTCGAAGCCCTGGGCAAGCAGCTGGCCATGCACATCGCCGCCTCCAGCCCGCTGTCGGTTTCGCCCGATGACATCGACCCCGAGGTCGTGTCGCGCGAGCGCGCCGTCTACACCGAGCAGGCCAAGGAATCGGGCAAACCCGACGAGATCGTGGCCAAGATGGTGGAAGGTCGCGTGCGCAAGTTCTACGAGGAAGTGACCCTTCTGGCGCAGGCTTTCGTCATCGATCCCGACACCAAGGTCGGCGATGCCGTCAAGAATGCCGAGAAGGACGCCGGCGCTCCCATCAAGGTCACGCGCTTTGTGCGCTATGGCCTGGGCGAAGGCATCGAGAAGGCCGAAACCGACTTCGCCGCCGAAGTTGCGGCGACCGCCGGCACCGCCAAGGCCTGAGCATCTGTTTGAAGGGCCGGCGCGCGAAATTTCCGCGCGCCGGCCTTATTTTTCGCGTGCGCACCGGCATCCATTGGTGGCGGAAGCGCATTGGACTTGACTAGGGTAGAATTTTCGCCCGGCATCAAATCTGGCCAAATGCATGGCTCGATACATTGCGATGCCGCGGCAGGGTAGGGGGCACTTGGTGGCCAATTCCGCATACAAACGGATACTTCTCAAAGTGTCCGGCGAAGTTCTGGCTGGCGACCAATCCTTCGGGATCGAGCCGAAATTTCTCCATGCCATGGCAGCGCAGATCGCCGAGGCGGCGCGCTCTGGTGTGCAGATCGCCATCGTCATCGGCGCCGGCAATATCTTTCGCGGCATGGCCGTGGCTGCCAAGGGCGCCGACCGGGTGACCGGGGACGTGATGGGGATGCTGGGCACCGTGATCAACTCGCTCGCTCTGGGCGATGCGATCGGGCAGGCGGGCGTGCCGGTCAAGGTGTATACCTCGATCCCCATGCCCACCATTGCCGACACGTTCACGGCACGCGATGCCATTCAGGCGCTGGACGAAGGCTTCGTCATCGTGTGCTCGGGCGGCACGGGCAATCCGTTTTTCACCACCGACACGGCTGCTGCGCTCAAGGCCATCGAGCTGCGGTGCGACGTGCTGCTCAAGGGCACTAAGGTCGATGGGGTCTATTCGGAAGATCCCTTCAAGAACCCTCAGGCGCAGCGCTACGAGCAGATCAGCCACGAGGAAGTCATTGCGCGCAACCTGCGGGTGATGGATACGGCGGCCTTCGCCCTTGCCCGCGATAACGGCTTGCCGATACTGGTATATGCCTTGGACGACAAGGAAGGTCTGATGGGCGTTCTGGGGGGCACCGCCCGCAGCACGCTGGTCAACTGACATCTGGGAACTGAAAGCAGGACAAAGACAATGGCCGAACAATATTCGCTCTCCGAGATCAAATCCCGCATGCAGAAGTCCATCGCTTCCCTGCGCGACGAACTGGCAGGGCTGCGCACCGGCCGTGCTACGCCCAGCCTGCTCGAACCGGTGACCGTCGAGGCTTATGGCTCGCGCATGCCGCTGGCCCAGGTGGCTACCGTTACCGTGCCCGAGCCGCGCATGCTCATGGTCAGCGTCTGGGATCGGTCCATGGCCAATGCCGTGGACAAGGCCATTCGCGAAAGCGGGTTGGGGCTCAATCCCTCGACGGAAGGCGCCACCATCCGCGTGCCGCTGCCCGAGCTCAATGAAGAGCGTCGCCGTGAATTGACCAAGGTTGCCCACAATTATGCCGAGCAGGCCCGCGTGGCGGTCCGCCATGTGCGTCGCGATGGCATGGACATTCTCAAGAAGGCCGAAAAAGACGGCACCATGAGCCAGGATGACAGCCGCACGCAGGCGGACCTGGTGCAGAAGGCTACCGACGCGGCCGTCTCCGAGATCGACACCCTGGTGGCGACCAAGGAACAGGAAATCATGCAGGTCTAGTCCGACCGGCCGAGCGCAGCCCCGAGGAGGGCTCGAAATGTCGAGCGACCCTGCCATGGAAAGTCTGGTGCACCCCACCACGGTGCTGCGCATACCTGCGCATATCGGGGTCATCATGGATGGCAATGGCCGCTGGGCGCGCGCCCGCGGCAAGCCGCGTACCGAAGGCCACGTGGCCGGTGTGTCGGCGTTGCGGCGCCTGGTGGAGTTGTGCCTGCGCTACGGCGTGAGCTATCTCACCGTCTTCAGCTTTTCCTCGGAAAACTGGTCGCGTCCGCGCGACGAGGTGAGCTTTATCTTCGGGCTGCTGCGCCGGTTCGTTGCGTCGGATCTGCAATCGCTAATCCGCAACAATGTGCGCGTGCGCATCATCGGGACGCGCGAGGGGCTCGATCCTTCGCTGCGTCGCCTGATCGACGATGTCGAGGTCAAGACCGCCGCCAATACCGGCATGTGCCTGCTGGTCGCCTTCAACTATGGTGGCAAGGCCGAGATTACGCAGGCGGTGCGCTCGATTGCCGAGGACGTGGCAGCCGGGCGCCTCTCTCCCGCCGAGATCACCGAACAGACCGTGACGCGGCGTCTTTATACCCATGGCATTCCCGATCCGGACCTGATCATCCGCACCAGCGGGGAGCAGCGCTTTTCCAATTTCCTGCTCTGGCAGGGGGCCTATTCGGAACTGGTGTTCATAGACCAGTATTGGCCCGATTTCGACGAGCGCACCTTCGTGGACGCACTCGAAGAATATTCCGCGCGTGACCGGCGCTTCGGCGCCCTCGAGGCCAAGCCGAGGTGACCTCCCAGGGCCCCGACCACACCACGCCGGCCAGCACGCCGCGCCGCCCGTCGTGGTCGGATCTGGGTCCGCGCGTGGGTTCTGCCGCCGTTCTGATCACCATCACGGTAGTAGCCATGGTGCTGGGCAGCTATGCCTTCGGTGCCCTGGTGGGAGCGGCCTTTGGCGGTGCCTATCGCGAATGGGAAACCATGGTGCTGCGCCGGTCGCTCGCCTGGGACAGCTATGTGCTGGTGGGCCTCGTGGCGCTGACCGCACTGGCCTTCCCCTTCGCCGGCTATCTCGGCTCAATGCTCGTCACCGCCGTTGCTGCCGTCTTCGTTCTGGCGGTTTGTCGCCAGGAGCGCTGGTGGCGCCTGGCGGGGGTGGTGTTTTTCAGCCTCGTCGTAATCGCGGCCATGGCCATCAGGGGCAGCGATACGGGCGGGGTGCAGCTGGCCGTGTTCGTGGCCACCGTGATCTGGAGCACCGATACCGCCGCCTTCTTCACCGGCCGGCAGGTGGGGGGCGAAAAGCTCGCCCCGCAGATTTCTCCATCGAAAACCTGGTCGGGCGCATTGGGCGGCCTGGCGCTCGGCGTCGTCGGCGGTACCATTGTGTGGAGCTTCATCAGCGCCGAGCCCTGGTGGTGGGGCGCGCTGTTGTCGCTGTTGCTCTCGGTGCTGGGCCAACTCGGAGATTTGACCGAGAGCGCGATAAAGCGCAACTTCCGCATCAAGGACAGCGGCGATATCATCCCCGGTCATGGCGGGCTGATGGACCGGCTCGACAGCCTGACGCTGGGCGTGCTGTTCGTATGCGCCGTCGGTCTGTTGCATGGCGGGCATGGCGACGTCGCCGCCGGATTTTTGAACTGGTAGCCGTCCCTCGGGGCGGCACTGCCCGCGCCAGCGCCCTGGCCGCAACGAGGTTTTGATGCTCGATTTTCCGCTCTGGCTGCTCTCCTATCTCGTCCCGTTTCTGGGCGTGCTCACTGTCATCGTCTTCGTGCACGAGATGGGGCACTATCTGGTGGCGCGCTGGAACGGCATTGCCATCCAGACCTTCTCGATCGGCTTTGGTCCGGAAATCTTCGGTTTTGACGACAAGCACGGCACGCGCTGGCGTTTCTCGGCCATTCCCCTGGGCGGCTATGTGCGCTTCGTGGGCGACATGAATGCGGCCAGCATGCCCGATCAGGAGGTGATCGCGCGTGCCGATCCCGAGCTCGCCAAACGGCTTTACGTCAACAAGTCGGTCTGGCAGCGCATCGCCGTGATCGTCGCCGGGCCGCTGGCCAACGTGCTCTTCACCTTTCTGGTGCTCTATGCCCTGCTGGTGGGGTATGGCCGCTATACTCTGGAGCCGGTGATCGACGAGGTGGCCGTAGGCACGGTGGCCGCCGAGGCCGGCCTGTTGGCCGGCGATCGCATCGTCACCGTCGATGGCTACCGCGTCCGCGGCTTTGAAGATTTCCAGCGCCTGGTGGCCACGGCCCCGCAGCGCCCGATCTCGGTGGTGATCGATAGGGCGGGGGAGACTATCGCGCTGGTCATGGTGCCCGAATCCGCCGAGACCACCGATCGCTTCGGCAACGTCCAGCGCGTGGGCCGGATCGGGGTGACCAAGCAGGTCGAGGAGGGCGATGTCACACTGTATCGTCCGGGCCCGGTGGAAGCCGTGGGCATGACGGTGGAGGAAATCCGCTTCATCATCGACCGTACCGCAGCCTTTCTGGGTGACTTCTTCGTGGGGCGCGGCGATGTGGATCAGCTGGGCGGGCCGGTGCGCGTAGCCCAAGTTTCGGGCCAGGTAGCAACGCTGGGCATCGTCGCCCTGGTCAACCTGGCTGCGCTGATTTCACTCAACATCGGCATCTTCAACCTCCTGCCCATCCCCATGCTCGATGGCGGTCACCTGATGTACTATTTGGCCGAAGCCGTGCGCGGGAAGCCGCTCAGCCCCCGCGTGCAGGAGTTCGGTTTTCGGGTCGGCATGGCGCTGGTGTTCACCTTGACAATTTTCACCCTGGTCAACGACATCTTTTAGCGCGCCAGGGCCGCCACGTTCATCGGCTCTTAATCGGGTGTTGCAAGGATGCACGGGTCCCAAGCATTCGCTGGCCGCAGAGCGGCTTTCGCCTTGCCCGAAGTTAAAAATCCAGTAAAACCAAGGCATGGAGTTAAGCTTGGGGGATGTGTACGTGACGATTCTCTCAGGCCAAGGGTCGGAAAAGGCAATAGAATCATGATCTATCCCACCAAGCTGATGCGCAGCCTGCTCATGGCGCTAGCCATCCTGTTCGTTGCGCCATTCACGGGGGTGGATGCTGGCCTCGTGGGAGTTCAAGCTGCTCAGGCCCAGACGGTGCGTACCGTTGTGGTGGAAGGCAATAGTCGCGTCGACGATGCGACCGTGGTCTCCTATCTCACCGTGCGGCCGGGTCAGGCGGCAACATCCAGCGCCATCAACTCCTCGATCGAGGCTCTTTACGGCACGGGGCTATTCAGCACCGTCAACGTAAACCTCTCGGGCAGCACGCTGGTGGTCCGCGTCAGCGAGAACCCCATCGTGGCGTCGGTGCTGTTTGAGGGCAATCAGCGCTTCTCCGATGCCCAGCTGTTGACCATGGTCAATGTGGGCAATCGCGGCACCTATACCCAGGAAGGCGTGGCCCAGGACGTGGAGAGCATCCGGCTCGCCTACGACCAGCAGGGCTTCACCGGCGTTGCCGTGTCCTCGCGCACTGAGGCGCTCGAGAATGGTCGCCTTCGCGTGGTCTTTGTGGTCAATGAAGGTCAGCGCGCCGGCATCGCTGCAATCAACTTTACGGGCAACAACACCTTCGGTGCCGGCACGCTCAAGAGCGTGATCCTCACCAAGGAGACGGGCCTGCTGAGCTTCCTGTTCCGGGATGACACCTACGACCAGGCCAAGCTCGAAGTCGACCGTGACCTGATCCGTCGCTACTACGCCAATCACGGCTTCCCCGATGCGCAGGTGACTTCGGCCGTTGCCGAGTACGATGCGCAGCGCAACGCCTATTTCGTGAACTACACCATCGTGGAAGGTGACCGCTACGACTTCGGCGGCATGGGCATCGAGACCTCGATTGCCGGTCTGGATACCGAAGCCCTGCGCTGGTCGATCCGCAGCCGCGAAGGCTCGTCCTACAACCAGAGCCAGGTGACCCGCACGAGCGAAGATCTGGCGCTGCAGGCGACGTCGCAGGGCTATCCCTTCGCCGACGTGCGTCCGCGCGTTGATCGCGACATCGCCAATCGCCGCTTCAACATCACCTATCTGGTCGATGAGGGCAGCCGCATCTATGTCGAGCGCATCAACATCACCGGCAATGACAAGACCCGTGATTTCGTGATCCGTCGCGAGCTGGATTTTGCTGAAGGCGACCCCTTCAACCGCTCGATGGTGACCCGTGGCAAGACGGCCATCGAAGGCCTGGGCTTCTTCTCGGCCGTCAACATCAGCTCCTCGGCCGGCAGTGCGCCCGACAAGGTGGTGATCAACATCGCCGTGGTCGAGCAGTCGACCGGTGACTATGGCCTGACCGCTGGTTATTCGACGCAGGATGGCGTTCTGGGCGAAGTGTCGCTCACCGAGCGCAACTTCCTGGGTCGTGGGCAGTACCTCCGCGTTGCCGTGGGTGCCACTGCCAATGGCCAGACCTACGACTTCTCCTTCACCGAGCCGCGCTTCATGGGGCTCAAGGTGTCGGCGGGTATCGATCTCTACCATCGCATCAACGACGAAACCTCGACCACCTATTACGGCTCGACCACCACGGGCGGCCAGCTTCGCTTCGGCCTGCCGATTGCCAGCAACCTCAATGCCAGCCTGTTTGCCGGCATCGAGACCAAGCAGCTGACTGACGAGGAAGAACCCTTCTCGGTCATCGTCGATGGAACCGAAAATCGTAACAAGTACACGCTTGGCTACACTCTGACCTACAACACGCTCGACAACAGCCGCCGTCCGCGTGAAGGCCTGCTGGCCACGTTCACCCAGAGCTATGCCGGTTGGGACAACAACTACATCAAGAGCGAGTTCCGTGGTCGCTACTTCCAGACCCTCATCGAAGACTGGAGCGTCATCGGCAGCGTGCGCGCCACGGCTGGCGTGATCAACGAGCTCAGCGATGGCGGGCTGCACGGCACCGAAGGCTTCTACAAGAGCTCTGACCTGGTGCGTGGCTTTGCTCCCCGTGGGTTTGGTCCTCGTGCAGACTTCAACAACGAGTCGCTGGCTTCCACTGCCTATGCTGGCCTCTCGGCGGAAGTCGAGTTCCCGATCCCGGTCCTGCCGGAGAGCTATGGCCTGCGCGGCGCAGTCTGGGCTGACGTTGGCTGGGTCGACGGTGTAGCCGGCGATCTGGAGGCTGGTGGCGTGAAGGAGACGAGCCTGGATACCGACATCCGAGCAGCAATCGGCGCCTCGGTCATCTGGGACAGCCCGTTCGGTCCGCTGCGTGGCGATTTCGGTCACGTGCTCAGCAAGGCGACCGACGACAAGACCCAGGTCTTCCAGCTGACGCTCTCGACCTTGCTCTGATCGCCAGAGCGTGACACAAGCAGTGGCCGCGGTGTTGTGACACCGCGGCCTTTTCATTGCGTAAGACCATGGTCGATACACGTTTTCACCGCTGCCAAGGCCCGTTCGGCCTAACCGATCTCGTCGCAGGCAGCCGCCTGCTGTCTCCCTTGTCCGGCGATTTGGTTCGCGAGATTTATGGTGCGGAAGAGCTGCATTGGGCCGGGCCCGGCGAAGTGGCACTGGCCGCCTCCCGGCGCTATGAGGCGGCCTTGCGCGACACCAGGGCAGGGGCCGTGGTGGTTCCCAAGGCTCTGGTCGAGATGGTGCCGCCCGGCACCCTGGCCATCGTGTCCGCCGACCCCATGGGCGTTTTCATCGACATCCTCGAGCGGCTCTATCCCAACGACACGGCCCATGCCATGGCCGGTGCCAACCAGGCCGGTCCCGATGCCTTCGTGGAAGACGGGGTGCGCCTGGGCGCCAATGTGTATATCGGACAGGGCGTCGAGATCGGCACCGGCACCAGCATCGGGCCCAACACGGTCATCGGCGCTGGCGTCACCATTGGGCGGCATGCCGTGATCGGTGCCAATTGCACCATTGAGTGCGCCCATCTGGGGGATCGCGTGGTGATCCAGCCCGGCGCGCGCATCGGAGCGGAAGGCTTTGGCTGGACCGATCTGGGGCGCTCGAATCGCAAGATCCCGCAACTGGGCCGCGTCATCGTGCAGGATCGCGTCGAGGTTGGCGCCAATACCACGATCGATCGTGGCGCCTTGGGCGACACGGTGATCGGGGAAGGCACCAAGATCGATAATCTGGTTCAGATCGGTCACAACACCAAGATCGGCCGCTTTTGCCTTCTCGCCGGCATGACCGGCATTGCCGGCTCCACCGTCATCGAAGATGGCGTGATGATGGGCGGCGGTTCAGGCACGGCAGGCCACCTCACGGTTGGGGCGGGGTCCATTGTGCAGGGCCGTGGCTCGGTCACCCATTCGGTGCCGCCCGGCTCCAAACTCGCCGGTACGCCGGCACAAGACGTAAGAGCCTATCTCAGGCAAAAGGCCTGGGTGCGGCGCATGACCAAAGGAGACGGCGGTGACAGCTGAAACCGCGACCACCGACGCCGGTGAGACCAAGAGCCTGGGGCGTATGGACATCGAGAAGATTCTCGAAACCCTGCCGCACCGCTATCCCTTCCTGCTGATCGACAGGGTCATCGAGATCGATGGCGACGAGTCCTCGATCGGCATCAAGAACGTGACCTTCAACGAGCCGATCTTCCAAGGCCATTTTCCTGGCAAACCGATCTTTCCGGGCGTGCTCATCATCGAGGGCATGGCACAGACCGCCGGCGCTACCGTGCTGTTCCACGATGCGCACAAGGGCGAGCGCAGCGTGGTGCTGCTGCTGACCATCGATAAGGCCAAGTTCCGTAAGCCGGCCGAACCCGGCGACACCATCGAATACCACATCAAGAAGATCCAGCGGCGCCGCGCCATGGGGCGCTATGCGGTGAAGGCGATCGTTTCGGGCACGGTGATCGCCGAAGCCGAAATCGGCGCCATGATGGTCAAGGAATAGACCGTGGCCGAAACGCGCGTGCATCCGTCCTCGATCGTCAGCCCGGCAGCCAGGATCGGGCAGGGGGTGACCGTCGGCCCCTTCTGTCAGGTGGGGGATGACGTCGAGTTGGGCAATGGTGTGGAGCTGGTGTCGCACGTTGCCGTGGCGGGACGCACGGTAATCGGGGCCGACACCAAGATCTATCCGTTCGCCTCCATCGGCCATCAGCCCCAGGATCTCAAATATGGGGGCGAGCCCAGCCGGCTGATCATCGGCCAGCGCACGGTCATCCGCGAGGGCGCGACCATCAATCCGGGCACGCAAGGCGGGGGCATGGAAACCCGCATCGGCGACGATTGCCTGTTGATGTCGAGTTCGCACGTGGCCCACGACTGCCAGGTGGGCAATCACGTCATCATTGCCAGCTTCTCGGGCGTGGCGGGCCATTGCGTGGTGGGCGACTATGCCATCATGGGCGGCCAGTCGGGCGTGCACCAGTTCGTGCGCATCGGCGCCCACGCCTTCATCGGCGCTCATAGCCTGGTGGATGCCGACGTCATTCCCTATGGCATGGCGGTGGGCAACCGCGCCAAGCTGGCTGGGCTGAACCTGGTCGGCCTCAAGCGCCGCAATTTCGATCGCGAGGCCATTCACCAGCTGCGCGCTGCCTACCGGATGATCTTTGCCAGCGAAGGCACGCTGCGCGAGCGCGTGGAAGATGCGGCGCGTCTGTTCGAGGGGGCGCCCCTGGTGCAGGACGTGGTGGCTTTCGTCGGCAAGTCGTCCGACCGCGCGCTATGCCTGCCGCGCAACGGCTCGAGCGAGGGCTGAGTGGCCGGGCGGCTCACTCTGGTGGCTGGCTCGGGAACGCTGGTGCCCTATGTCATCGGCGCCGCGCAGGCAGCGGGCTATGAGGTGCAGGTGTTGGCGGTCAAGCCGCGCGAGGATCTGCGCGATATCAAGGTCAAGCCGCTCGATCTGCGCAATCCGCTCGGCGTCATTGCCACCGTGCGCAGCTTTCGCACCACCCATATCGCCATGGCCGGTGGCATCGTCATCTCCGATGCGGTGCGCGAGGGCCTGCAGAAATTTGCCGGGGGCGGCAAGGGCACGCACGCCGCCCAGGGCGATGCCGCCTTGGCAGGGCTCGGTGGGGTGCTCAAGACGCTGACCGGCGCGCAGCTGGTTGGCGTGCACGAGCTGGCGCCCGACCTTCTGACACCCGAGGGGCATCTGGCCGGGCCGGCGCCCAACCAGGACGTCGCGACGGCAGCGCGCTTTGCGCTCGATACGGCCCGGGCCATCGGGCAGCTCGATATCGGCCAGGCGGCGGTGGTGAGCGGGCGGCGCGTGCTGGCCGTGGAAGACATTGGCGGCACCGACGCGCTCCTGGCGCGCATCGGCGCATTCCGCACTGCCGGGCTGGCGGGCGATGGGCGGTTGCCACTGGTTTTGGCCAAGGCCGTCAAGCCGCAACAACCGCTGTTTGCCGATCTGCCGGCCACGGGACCGGCAACGCTGATCAACATGGCGTCAGCCGGCGTGCAGGTGCTGGCGCTCGACGCGGGCCGCACGCTGATGCTGGAACGCCCCGCAATGCTGGCCGAAGCCGAGCGGCTGGGCATTACCATTCTCGCACTGCCCCGTGGCCATGGCTGAACCGCTGCGGCTTTTCATTCTGGCCGGCGAACCTTCGGGCGATCGGCTCGGGGCGCACCTGATCGCGGGCCTGCGCGCGCGCGTGCCGCTGGCGCTCACCGGCGTGGGCGGTTCGGCAATGATCGCCGAAGGCCTGACGCCACTGTTTCCCATGGGTGATCTCTCGGTCATGGGCTTTGCCGACGTGGCCAAGCGCTTGCCCAAGCTGCTCTGGCGGCTCGAGCAGACCGCGCGGGCCGTGCTCAAGTCCGATCCCGACGTGGTGGTTTTGATCGACGCGCAGGTGTTCAGCCAGGAAGTAGCCAAGCGCTTGCGCAAGCGTGGCTTTACCAAGCCCATCCTGCTTTATGTGGCGCCTACCGTATGGGCTCATGCGCCCGAACGCGCGGCCAGGCTCAAGCCGGTTTTTGACGAATTTCTGGCCGTGCTGCCCTTCGAGCCGGCCAAGGTCTTGGCCCTGGGCGGGCCGCCCACGCTCTATGTCGGCCATCCTGCCGTGGCCGAAGCCTCCATTCCCAGTGCGCCGCTGCCGCGCGGGCAGGTCGCCTTGCTGCCCGGCAGCCGTCAGGGCGAGCTGGCGCGCCATCTGCCGGTGTTCAGGGCGCTAGCCGAAAGCCTGGCCCGACATCAGGCAGTCACGGGCTTGTTCCTGCCCACTTTACCCGAGCTGCAGGCGCGGCTCAGCCGCGAAATCGCCAGTTGGCCGGTCAAGGTCGATCTGATCGTCGATCGGGGTGAGCGGGCCCGACGCTACGGCCAAACCATCCTGGCCGTCAGCTCGGCCGGCACGGCCACCCTGGAACTGGCGCTCAAGGGCGTGCCCACGCTCGTGACCTATGTCATGGATGCCCGCCAGGCCAAGGTGTTTGAGGCCCATGGGCGGCCGCCGGTGTCCTTGCCCAACATCATCCTCGAGCATTCCCTGCTGCCCGAACTGGTGCGCGCGCAGCTTGGCGCCGATGCGGTGGTGGAGGCAGCCAGGGGCCTGCTCGACGAGCCGGCCAGGCGCCAGGCGCAGGTCGATGGTTTTGCCCGCCTTTTGGCCCTGATGGCCGCCGATAGCGAAGGGCGGCCTGCCATCGACCCGGCTGAGCGGGTTTTGCACCACGCCGGACGCGGCTGATCCAGCCTCACCCCCAAAAGCAAAACCCGCCCGGATTGATTCGGGCGGGTTTTTCATCGCGTCTCGATCAGGCGCTCAGCGCGACTCGATCGGGGTGTAGTCGCGGCGGGTGGCGCCATCATAGAGCTGGCGCGGGCGGCCTATCTTCTTTTGCGGGTCGCCGATCATTTCCTTCCACTGGGCAATCCAGCCCACCGTGCGTGCCACCGCAAAAATGGCGGTGAACATGGAGGTGGGGAAGCCCATGGCATCGAGAATGATGCCCGAATAGAAGTCGACGTTCGGATAGAGCTTGCGCTCGACGAAATAGGGGTCTTCGAGCGCAATGCGCTCGAGTTCCTTTGCCACCTGCAGGGTGGGGTTGTTTTCCACGCCCAGCTCGTCGAGCACCTGGCGGGCGGTCTCCTGCATCACCTTGGCGCGCGGATCGTAGTTCTTGTAGACGCGATGGCCAAAGCCCATCAGGCGGAACGGATCGTTCTTGTCCTTGGCGCGGGCGATGAACTCGGGGATGCGATCCACCGTGCCGATCTGGCGCAGCATGTTGAGCGCCGCTTCGTTGGCGCCGCCATGGGCAGGGCCCCACAGGCAGGCCACGCCGGCCGCGATGCAGGCGAAGGGATTGGCGTCCGAAGAGCCCGAGAGCCGCACCGTGGAGGTCGAGGCATTCTGCTCGTGATCGGCATGCAGCGTCAGGATCAGGTCCATGGCGCGGGCAAAGATCGGGTTGATCTTGAATTCCTCGGCGGGCACCGAGAAGCACATGTGCAGGAAATTGCTCGCGTAATCGAGATCGTTACGCGGATAGACGAAGGGCTGGCCCACCGAATACTTATATGCCATGGCCGCAATGGTGGGCATCTTGGCGATCATGCGGATCGAGGCGATCTCGCGCTGGCGCGGGTCGTTGATGTCGGTGGAGTCGTGATAGAAGGCGGCCATGGCGCCAACCACACCGGTCATGATGGCCATGGGGTGCGCGTCGCGCCGGAAGCCGCGATAGAAGTAGTGCATCTGCTCATGCACCATGGTGTGGCGCGTGACCAGATCGTCGAAATCGGCCATCTGCTGCTTGTTGGGCAGCTCGCCATAGAGCAGCAGGTAACACACTTCGAGGAAATCGGCGTGTTCGGCGAGCTGTTCGATCGGATAGCCGCGATGGGTCAGCTCGCCCTTGTCGCCATCGATATAGGTGATCGAGGAGTCGCAGGCGGCGGTGGAGGTGAACCCCGGATCGTAGGTGAAAAGGCCGGTCTTGGAATACAAGGACCGGATGTCGATCACATCCGGGCCCACGGTGCCCTCGAGCACGGGAAACTCATAGCTCTGGTCTCCGACTATGAGTTTGGCGACTTTGTCCGTCATGCTGCTCTCCTCGCCGGCCTGCCCTAAAGGCCCGGTGTGGACCTCATGCAGGACCGGAAAATTGGTCAAGGCTTGTGTCCTAATTGGCGTAGACCATTTGGCACAGGCGTGCAACTCGACACCCCCGTGGAACGGGAATGCCAGGGGACTGGATCAGCCCCGCGTGGTCTGGTCGCCCAATCGGGCCAGCGCTTCCTGGCGCCCGATCAGGACCATGACTTCGAAAATGCCGGGCGAAATGGTGCGCCCCGTCAACGCGGCGCGCAGGGGTTGCGCCAGTTTGCCCAGCTTGAGGCCCCGGGCTTCGGCAAAGCTGCGCGCTGCCGCATCGATGGCGGCAACGTTCCACTCCTGAAGCCCCTCGAGCACGGCGGCGAATTCGCCCAGCATGGCCCGGGCATCGTCGCTCAGCTGCTGGGCGGCAGCCGCCTCGATCACCAGGGGCCGCTTGGCATAGATGAACTGGGCCAGATCGATCAGCTCGATGATGGTCTTGGCGCGCGGCTGCAATTCGGGCAGGGCGGCTAGTACGGTCTGGCGATTGGCGGTCAGTCCGTCGAAATCGAGGCTGCGGCCCACTTCGCGGGCGGTGTCGACCATGATGTCGTAGAGCCGCTGGGGTGCCGCTTCGCGGATATAGTGGCCGTTGATGTTCTCGAGCTTGACGAAGTCGAAGCGCGCCGCGCCCTTGTTGAGATCTTCGAGACTGAACCAGTCCACCAGCTGCTCGGTGGAAAACATTTCCGCGTCGCCATGCGACCAGCCAAGCCGAGCCAGGTAGTTGCGCAGCGCCTCGGGCAGATATCCCATCTGCCGATAGGCTTCCACGCCCAGGGCGCCGTGACGCTTGGAGAGCTTGGCGCCGTCGGGCCCGTGAATGAGCGGGATATGGGCCATTTCCGGCACGGCCCAGCCCATGGCATTGTAGATGATGATCTGGCGGGCGGCATTGGTCAGGTGGTCGTCGCCGCGAATGATGTGGGTCACGCCCATGTCGTGGTCGTCCACCACCACGGCGTGCATGTAGGTCGGCGTGCCGTCCGAGCGCAGGATGATGAAATCGTCCAGGTTCTCGGTCTTGAACACCACTTCGCCCTGCACGTGGTCGTGCACGATGATCTCGCCGCTTTCGGGTGCCTTGATGCGCACCACCGGAGCCACGCCCTCGGGGGCTTCTGCGGGGTCGCGGTCGCGCCAATAGCCGTTATAGCGCGGCGGCTTGCCGGCACCGCGCGCATCTTCGCGCATCTGGGCCAGTTCCTCGGGCGAGCAATAGCAGTAATAGGCCTGGCCCTTGGCCACCAGTTCGCGCGCGATCTCGGCATGGCGGGCAGCGCGGCCGAACTGGCTGATCGGCTCGCCATCCCAGTGCAGGCCCAGCCATGACAGGCCATCCTGAATCGCCTGCACCGCCGCTTCGGTAGAGCGTTCGCGGTCGGTATCCTCGATGCGCAGCAGCATGCGGCCACCGTGGCGGCGCGCGAAAGCCCAATTGAACAGGGCCGTGCGGGCCCCCCCGATATGGAGGAAGCCGGTGGGAGACGGGGCGAAACGAGTGACGACTTCGGACATGGGCTTTGGGGGTTGGACGCTGATTGGGCTCGTGTGTACCATAGGGCCCGTCAAGCGCAAGGGCAGGGGGCGCGCGTGACCGATACCGCACCTTTGGGTCTTGCGCGGCCACCGCCGCCGCTGCCCGTGCCCATGCCTGCGCCGGCTACACCTCGGGCCGTGCGGGGCTCCGCTGTCGCTGCGCTGCGCGCCGATCTCGTGACGGCGCTCGAGCACCGGCGCTTGCTGGTGCTCATCCTCTTTGCCCTGATTGGCGGCCTGATCTCTTACGCGCTGCTGCCGCTCGAACCTCAGCGCTGGGCGTTGCTCGGGGTGTGGGTGGTGCTGGCCGTGGGCGTGGCCCTGTCCAGGGCCGCACTGGGACGTCTGCGGGTTCTGGTGCTTGGTCTGGCGGCGTGGTCGGGGCTATGCCTTTTGCCCGTGCACGGGGCGCTTTGGGGCACGCCCATGCTGGAGAGGCCCGTCTATGGCGGCTTTACCGCTCGGGTGGATCTGGTGCTGTCGGAAGACGACAGGGCCAGGCGGGTGATCGTTTCGGACCTGGTGGCGGACGAGCCGGGCCGGGAACCGGCCATTCGCCGGGCGCGGCTGTTCATGCCGCCCGAACCGCCACTGGCGCCCGGCGACAGGCTGCATGCCATGCTGCGGCTGGCCCCCGTGCCGGGCCCCGTGCTGCCCGGTGGCTATGACGGGCAGTTTGCCAGCTATTACGACGGCATCGGCGCCTATGGCACGGTGACCAGCGGCCTCGAGCGGGTGAGCGAGGAGACGGACTTCAATTCCGATCGCTGGATCAGCGGGCTGCGCCGCACCATCGGGGCGCGGCTCGAAGCGGTGCTCGACCAGCCCGCCAGCGGCATTGGCTGGGCCATGATCGCGGGGGACCAGTCCGACATCACCGACGAGACGCGCGAGGTGATGGCGGCCTCGGGCCTGGCCCATGTCTATTCGATCTCGGGGCTGCATCTGTCGCTGGTGGCCGGCGGCAGCTATTTCGTCTTGCGGCTGCTGCTGGCGCTCAGCCCCTTGCTGGGGCAGCGCATGCCGGTCAAAAAGCTCGCAGCGGGCGGCGGCATCGTCGTGGCGCTGGCTTATCTCATGCTGGCGGGCGGTATCGGCAACGTGCCAGCCCTGCGCTCCACGCTGATGCTGGCGCTGATCTATGGTGCGGTGCTGGCCGGACGGCGGGCGCTGACCATGCGTAACGTCGCCATTGCGGCGCTGGTGATCATCCTGATCGATCCCGCCGGAGTGTTCCGCCCCAGTTTCCAGCTCTCCTTTGCTGCAGTGGTGGCACTGATCGGGACTTACGAGCTGATGCGCGGGCGCACCGGACCGGCGCCGGGGCTGGTGTCGCGCCTGGTGCGGGCGGTGGGCGCGGTGGCGCTGACCAGCCTGATCGCCGGCACCGCCACGCTGCTGTTTTCGGCCTATCATTTCCAGCAAACGGCGCCGCTCAGCGTAGTGGGTAACGTGCTGGCCATGCCCTTTGTCAGCTTGATCATGGCTTCGGCCCTGGTGTCGGTGCTGGCCATGCCGTTCGGTGTCGAGGGCCCGTTCGTTCTGGTCCTGGGTTGGGGCATAGATCGCATGCTGAACGTGGCGCACCTGGTGGCGGGCTGGAGCGAGGGCCTGATCGGCAATCCGCTGCTGACCGGCACGGCGCTGGTGATCGGGCTGGTGGCGCTGGGCTGGTTTGCCTTCCTGCGCTCGGCCTGGCGCTTTGCCGGACCCATGCTGGCCATTCCTGCCGTTCTGGCCTTCGGGCTCGATCAGCGCCCCGACGTGCTGGTGGCCGACACCACCCAGGCCGTCGCGCTGCGCGGCCAGGAGGGCTACGGGCTGGTCACGGGACGCCCCGGCAGCTTTGCGGTGGATGTGTGGAGCGAACATTTCCAGCAGGCCATTGCCCCGTCCGTGCCCGGCCAGGCTTGCGATGCGCTCGGGTGTCTGGCGACCGGCCCAGATGGCATCGTGGTGGCGGTGGTCAAGGCGCCCGAAGCCTTCTGGGAGGACTGCGCCCATGCCGATCTGGTCATCACGCGCCTGACCGCGCCGCGGACCTGCCGGGACCAGACGACCGTGATCGATGCTGGCGATCTCGCCCAGGGCGGGGTGCACTGGCTGCGCTGGCAGCCCGCGACGCGCGATTTCGAAGTCCGCGCCGCCATTCCACCGGCAGCACGGCCTTGGCGCGCCGGGGGCCAGTAGGCTCCCGGCGGCATGAACGACCGGGCTCTAGAGCTTGAGCGAGGTTTCCTTCTGGCCCCCGACACCAGCGTCGTCGAGCTTGAAGATGCCGCCCGCGCCCGGCTGGACCGCCAGTTCCGCTTCAGACAGGTTCTTGCGGGCGGTGGTGACGAACAGGGTGCGCAGATCAGGACCGCCAAAGGCGGGGCAGGTGACATTGGCGGCGGGCAGCTCGACGGTCTGCACCACGCGGCCATCGGGAGCATGGCGCACCACGCAACTGCCGCCCCAGCGGGCATTCCACACATAGCCTTCGGCATCCACCACCGAGCCGTCGGGATAGCCCGGCCCCTCGCTGACGTCCGCAAACAGCGTCCATTCGCCCTCCGGGCGCCCTTCGGCATCGATCGCGCATTTGAGGATTCGACGGGTCACCGTGTCCGAGAAATAGGCGGTGCGGCCATCGGGAGCAAAGCACATGGAATTGGTGATGGTCACATCGCCGAACAGCTTGCGCATCTGCCCGGCGCGATACTGGTAGACGGCTCCATCGGGGCGATCCTCGGCCCGGCGCATGGTACCGATCCAGAACCCGCCGGCAGGGTCGACGCGCCCGTCATTGGAGCGATTGTCGGGCAGATCGTCTTCCAAGGGGGCGATGAGCGATTTGACGCCGGTCACGAGATCGAAGTGCCACAGCGCTGACGCTGCCGCAACCGCCACGGTGTCTTCGTCGATGATGGCGGCCGCACTCACCGGTTGGTCGAACGAGAAGGTTTGGCGCACCGCGCCGTCGAGCCCGGCGACAAACAGCTTTTGCCCGTAAATGTCGAACCAGAGCAGTTCGCCGCGCAGGTGGTGCCAGAGCGGCCCTTCGGCCAGCGTGCATTTGGCATCGATGAACAACTGGGCCTTCATCTTGTCGTCTCCGCATCGTAGGCGGCTACGGCGCGCTGGGCGCGTTCGGCGATTTCCGCCAATTGGTAGCCGGGTTTATACAAGAATGTTCCCAAACCGAATCCGGTGCAGCCGGCCTTGAAGTACTCGCCGAAATTGTCGGGATTGGCCCCACCCACCGCGTAAAGCGGCATGTCGGCAGGCAGCACGGCCTTCATGGCCTTGATGCCGGTGGGGCCCAAAACTTCGGCCGGGAAGAATTTGAGCCCGTCGGCACCCCAGCGAATGGCCTGGAAGGCCTCGGTGGGCGAGAACACGCCGGGGAAGGAGCCCATGTCGAGCGCCTTGGTTTCTTCGATCACCGACTGGTGGCAATCGGGCGAGACGATGAAGCTGCCCCCGGCGGCCTTGACCGCATCCACATGCTTGCGCGTCAGCACCGTGCCCGCCCCGATCCGGGCGCGGTCGGAAAAGGCCTGGGCGGCGCGGGCGATGCTTTCGATGGCATCTGGCGAATTGAGCGGCACCTCGATCATGGTGATGCCCGCCTGGATCAGGGCGGTGCACACATCCAGGCTCTCGGCCGGCGTGATGCCGCGCAGAATGGCGATGATGTGGCGCTCCGGCGCAACGAAACTGGGCATCAGACGATCCTTCTATCCTGTTGCGCCCGCGCAGCTTTCAGCCCTGCCAAAGTGGCGTGGGCAGCATCGATGGTGCGGGTGGGCGCCCCGATCTGGCCCAGGGCGTGGGCATAAAGAGCGCACAGCCGCGGGCTGCCGATCAGGGGCAGCGGGTCTTCGCCGATCCAGTCGCGATGGGAGGCCACTTCGGTGCCGATCAACAGGCCCGAGAGATAGCCGCTGCACCAATCGGCACTGCGGCCCGAGAGCAGGGAGGCGGCGCGCGTCTTGAACATCAGGCTCAGCAGCATGTCGGGGCGCTCGAGCGCCGCATCAACCCCGGCGCTGAACCCGTCCTCGCGGCGCGGGCCATCGCTGTCTCCGTTCAGGGAGTGACGCAGCACCGTGTGGGATTTGAGCGCTTCGAACACTTCCCCCGTCATGGCGGTGTGGAAGCTCTCAAGCCGATGTCCGTCGAGCCTGGCCCATTTCGAATGGGTGCCTGGCATGCATACGGCACCCGAAAAGCCCGGCAACAGCTGGCCCAGGCCCAGGAGCTGGGTTTCCTCGCCGCGCATCACGTCTTCCTGGCCCTGCGGCTTCTGGCAAACTCCGGGCAGGATGCTGATCGCGAGCCGGGTTTCAGGCAGCGGCACGCCAACGGCGGCAAAGGCCAGCGACGCCAGGTCCGAGGGGGCATCGAGATAGGGGGCCTCGACCCAGCCTTGCCGCGCGCCGGCCATGCCGCAGATCAGCACGTCGAGCTGGGCGTTCTCGGAGATGCCGGCCTGGGCCAGGTGACCCTTGAGCACCCCCGGATAGTCCTGGGGCGTCAGCCGGGCCATGCCTTGGGGGCCACTGGCCTCGAACACGGTGTCGCCCGCCGCGTCCAGGCCCCAGATCCGCAGGTTGGAGGTGCCCCAATCCACGGCGATCCAATCGAGTTCGGTCGTCAAGTTGCCCTCGTTTCCAACCCCGCGACCTTGACGGTCGCCTTCGCATGGTGGTGCTCACCATAGTCAAGCTTTGGGCGGGGCGGAAGCCGCCTTGTGCCGGGTGCTCAAGGGCTTAGCGCCGCTTGTGTCCAAATCGATTCACCGGCCTGCCTGGGCCAGGGTCAGCCGCGCCACGGGCACGCGATAGGGCGAGCACGATACATAGTCGATGCCCAGCCCAGCGAAATAGTTTAGCGATTCGGGGTCGCCCGCATGCTCGCCGCAAATGCCGATCTTGAGCGCCGGATTGGCCGCCTTGCCGCGCGCAATGGCGATCTCGATCAGTTCGCCCACGCCCTTCTTGTCGATGGTGACGAAGGGATCGGCGGCAACCATGCCCCGGCGCTGATAGGCGGCGAGGAAGGCGGGCGCATCGTCGCGCGAAATGCCCCAGGTCGTCTGGGTCAAATCATTGGTGCCGAAAGAGAAAAAATCCACCGCCGCCGCGATGTCGCCGGCCCTTAGCGCGGCGCGCGGCAATTCGATCATGGTGCCGAAGGCGAAGAGCACCCGGCCCGAGGCCAGAAGGCCGCTGCCGTGCACCATCTCCATCACCTTGTCGCGGATCCAGATCACCTCGCTGGTGGTGGAAACGAACGGCACCATGACCTCGACATTGACCGGCTCAGTCTGGTTTTCCACGGCGATGCGCGCGCCCGCGATCAGCGCGCGCATCTGCATTTCCAGGATTTCGGGATAGGTGATCGCCAGCCGCACGCCGCGATGGCCCAGCATGGGGTTCACCTCGGCCAGCCGCTCCAGCCGGTGGCGCAGGGCGCGCACCTCAAAGCCCAGCGATGCGGCAGTTTCCACCACGTCTTCCTCGCTGCGGGGCAGAAATTCGTGCAGCGGCGGATCAAACAGCCGCACGGTGACGGGTCGGCCGCGCATGGTGTCGAAGAGCGCGGCATAGTCGCCGCGCTGAAAATCCACCAGCCCGCTCAGCGCTTCGGCCCGGTCGCTTTCCGATTCGGACAGGATCATGCGGCGCAGCGCCACCATGCGCTCGGGCGAAAAGAACATGTGTTCGGACCGCGCGAGGCCGATGCCTTCGGCACCAAAGCTCAGCGCCGTGCGGGCCGCTTCCACGGTTTCCACATTGGTGCGCACAGCAATGGTGCGGCTGGCGTCCGACCAGTCGAGCAGCTTGCTTACGGCGCCCCCGATATGGGGCTGGGTCAGCGGCAGGCTGCCGGAAAACACGCTGCCGTCCGAGCCGTCTATGGTGATCTTGTCTTCGGCGCGGAAGGTCTGCCCGCCAATGGTGCAGGTCAGCTCGCCCAGATCGACCTGCAGCGAGCGCACGCCTGCCACGCAGGGCTTGCCGGTGATGCGTGCCACGACGGCGGCGTGCGAGGTCATGCCGCCGCGCGCGGTGAGAATGCCGGTGGCGGCCTTCATGCCTTCGATGTCGCTGGGGCCGGTCTCGATCACCACCAGAATGCAATGCCGCCCGCGCGCCCTGAGGCGGGCGGCATCTTCGGGGGTAAAGACGATATGGCCGCTGGCCGCACCGGGGGACACGCCCAGGCCCGTGGCCAGCGTCGGGGCCGTATTGTTGGACATCAGGCGCGGATGGAGCAGTTGGGGCAGGCGCGCCGGCACGATGCGGCGAACCGCTTCGGCCTTCGTCCAGATGCCAAGCTCGGCGCGATCGGCGGCGGCCTCGAAATCGGCAGCGGCGCTCACCTGCTGGGGCCGGGCCGAAAGGAATTTCGTGGTGCCCCCGGACAGCGAGACCAGGCACGCCATGTGCTGGCCCGCGAGCACGTCGATGCGGCGCGCCAGCTCCGCGCAATCGAAGGGCAGGTTGGGCCGCACCCCGCCCTTGAGCGCTGCGGGGCCCAGCACGCCGGTCTGGGCATCGCGGCTGAGGAAAATCTCTAGCGGCTCGGGCGCTAGCGCCTGTACCAGAACGATCTGGCGCTCGGGCGCTCCCGTCTCTGCGGCATCGAGCCAGGCCGGCGCGGCGCGATCGTAGGAGGCAAAGGCCTCGGTGATGGCGCGCGCCAGGGGCAGGGCCGGGTCGACGGCGTCTTCTGGACGCGCCGGGGCGGGAATGTCGCGCTTGGCGGGCATCAGGCCGGCGCCATAGCGCGGGGCCGAGCTGCGCACCACGAGACTCGGTGGCTTGCGGCCCGGCACCACCAGGCGGAAGAGCGTCGACACGAAGGCAGTCCTGAGCTTGCCGCTGCCGCGCGCGCGCTCGGCAAGCAGTCCATCCCAGGCGGCCCGCGTCAATGCGATGGTGGGGGCCACCGCAAAACCGGTCTCGTAGATGCCGCAGATCCAGCGCGCCTTGCCGGCAAGAAGCTGCCGCTGTTCCGCCGTGAGCGCGACCTTTCCGGCCGCGGGGGCGATGGCGAACATCTCTTGGGCGAGGGTCACGTCGAAGTCCTTGGGTGGAGCGCAGGGGCCATATTGCCCATGCCCTTGTGATGCAGCAACACCACTTGACTTGGGCGCTGCCAGAAAGCATCTGATTTCATATGCAAACAAGGCCGCAACTTGACATTACGCTCTGTGCGCCGCGCGGCTTTTGCGCCGGCGTGGATCGCGCCATCCAGATCGTGGAGCTGGCGCTCGAAAAATATGGCGCGCCGGTCTACGTCCGGCACGAGATCGTGCACAACAAGTATGTGGTGGATGGGTTGCGTGCCAAAGGGGCCGTGTTCGTCGAGGAACTCGACGAAATACCGCTCGAAACGGCCCAGCCCGTGGTGTTTTCGGCCCATGGCGTGCCCAAAAGCGTGCCGGCGGCTGCCTCGGCGCGCAACATGCTGCATCTCGATGCGACCTGTCCGCTGGTCACCAAGGTGCATGTGGAAGCCAATCGTCACGAGGCCGAGGGCCGCGACATCATCCTGATCGGGCATGCCGGTCACGTGGAAGTGGTTGGCACCATGGGCCAATTGCCGCAGGGCGCCGTAACGCTGGTGGAAACGGTGGCGGATGTGGAAAACCTTACTCCCGCCGATCCCGACCGGCTCGCCTTCGTGACCCAGACCACGCTTTCGGTGGACGATACGGCCGAAATCGTCGAGGCGCTGCGGCGTAAATTCCCCAATATCAAGGGGCCGCATAAGGAAGACATCTGCTACGCTACCACCAATCGGCAGGAAGCGGTCAAGCGCGTCGCGCCCCATGTGGATGCCATGATCGTGGTGGGTGCGCCCAACTCGTCCAACTCCATGCGGCTGGTGGAAGTGGCCCAGCGCGCCGGTTGCGCCAATTCGATGCTGGTGCAGCGCGCCGCCGAAATCGATTGGAGCCGGTTCGACGGCATCAGGACGCTGGGGATCACCGCCGGTGCCTCCGCGCCCGAAACGCTGGTGGACGAAGTGGTGGAAGCCTTTGCCCAGCGCTTTTCGATCTCGGTGGTCGCAGGGGGCACGGCACGCGAGAGCGTGGTGTTCAACCTGCCCAAGGAATTGCGGGCAAGCGCGACCTGATGGCCGACGTCATCATTCATACCGACGGGGCCTGCTCGGGCAATCCCGGCCCGGGAGGCTGGGGTGCCATTCTGCGCCATGGCGAAACCATCAAGGAATTGTGCGGCGGCGAAGAGCTGACCACCAATAACCGCATGGAACTGACCGCCGCCATCGAAGCGCTCAACGCGCTCAAGCGCCCGGTATCGGTGGAGCTGCATACCGACAGCCAATACGTCAAGAACGGCGTGCAGAGCTGGATGCACAACTGGAAGCGCAATGGCTGGAAGACCGCCGACAAGAAGCCGGTCAAGAATGTCGAGCTTTGGCAGGCGCTCGACCAGGCGCTAACCCGCCACCAGATCAGCTGGCACTGGGTGCGCGGGCACGACGGCAATGTGGACAATGAGCGCGCCGATGCCCTGGCCAATCAGGGCATGGCGCCGTTCAAGCTCAAGCGCGGCGCCCGCTGATCGGCCCGGGCGACTGGGCTATTTAGCGATGTAGTCGCGCAATTCTGCCGCCTCGCGCTCGGCTTCCTCGATCTTGAGCTTGACCACGTCGCCGATCGAAACCAGGCCCACCAGCCTGCCATCGACGACCACGGGCAGGTGGCGAAAGCGCCTTGCGCTCATTTCGCGAATGGCTTCTTCCACCGTGGTTTCGGGCCGGCAGCTGATCGGGTCGGGGGTCATGGTAGTGCGCACCGCATCCTTGAGCGCCGCATCGCCCTTCTTGCCGATGACGCGGATGATGTCGCGCTCGGACAGGATGCCCACCACCTGCTTATCCTCGTTGAGCACCACCAGCGAGCCGATATTGCGCTCCGCCAGAATGCGGATGGCTTCGGTCAGGGGGGCGATGTCGAGCACGGTGGTGACGCCGTTGCCCTTGATTTGCAGAATATGAGAGACGTTCATGGCCTGGTCCTCCTCCAGACCATTGAGAGTGGTATGGCTTTTGCGCCAGGGCAAGGGCCGATCGTCAAGCTATTGATACGGTTCAGTCGTTTTTCCCGAATTGCAGGTCGAGGCTGGGGTTCACCTCACCGTCATAGCTGGCATCGATGGTGTAGCGCACCAGCCGGTATTGGCCGTTTTCCAGGGCATAGGTGCTGGCCGAGGACGCATCGCCCAGCCCGCGCCAATAGCCGACGCCGGAGATGGTGCCCGTCGCGGCATCGACCTCGGAATTGGCAATGGTCGTCTGGGTGCCATAGCCGGTTATGGTGATGGCCTTGACGGTTTCGTCGTTGTCGGGCGTCTTGTATTGGACCTCGAACTGCGGCGCGACGAAAGCCAAGGGTTTGATATCCAGATCGTTTTCGACCGTGAAATAGACGTGTGACTCATTGTAGGCACCGGCAAAGCAGAAGATGCGGTAGAGCCGCACCTCGCGCAGCGGGGCATCGTCGGTGTCGTAGATGTCCTTGTAGCTGAAGGCGAACATCTCGGGCTCGACCATGTCGGGGCTGCCGCCCAGCGCCCAGGAGCATTCGTTCTCGTAGAGCGTGCGGTAAAGCGCCTTGACGTCGTCGATCTCGGCGGCGGTGGCGGGCGCAGCCAGGGCGATCAGAAGCAGCGGGGACAGGAATTTCAAGGACATGGCAGGCCTTTCGCGTGGTGAGGGGAGGGGCGACAATCAAGAGGCTGCGGCGTGATCAAACCCCGGCGAGCCGGCTTGATCGTGGAGCGCGAGGAGCGCACAGACGTGCGGCGCCAGGGGCGCCGATCTACTTGAGGTAAGTTGATGACTTTTTCGATCCACACCGCGTCCGTGCCGGTGTTCGTCCACATGCTGGGCAATCTGTCGGTCATTCTGGAGAAGGCCGAGGCCTGGGCCAAGGAACGCAATGTGAAGCCCGAGGTGCTGCTGCAGGCGCGGCTGGCGCCCGACATGCTGCCGCTGTCGGCGCAGATCCAGATCGCCACCGACCATGCCAAGGGCGCTGCGGCCCGGCTTTCGGGCGCCGACGTGCCCTCTTTCCCCGATGACGAGAAGAGTTTTGCCGACCTGCAGGCACGGCTGCAAAAGACAATCGACTTTCTCAACACCACTAGGGCCGAGCAGTTCGAAGGTGCGGAAGACCGTGAAGTCGTTTTGAAGCTGCGTGATACTGAAATGAAGATGCCCGGTTCGCAGTATTTGCTGAACATGGCGCTGCCTAATTTTTACTTTCACGCCACCACGGCCTATGACATCTTGCGTCATAATGGCGTGCCGCTGGGCAAACGCGATTTTCTCGCCGGTCGTCGCTAAGGCGCGCGCCGGGGCCTGAGCCCCGGCCTTTCGGTCTATTCGCTGTAGCGCTGCTCGCGCCAGGGATCGCCATAATTGTGATAGCCCCGGACTTCCCAGAAGCCGGGGTGATCCTTGGTAGCGATCTCGATCTTGCGCAACCATTTGGCGCTCTTCCAGAAATAGAGGTGCGGCACCACCAGCCGAACCGGTGCGCCATGCTCGAGCGTCAGGGGCTGGCCTTCCCAGCTATGGGCGAGCAGGGCATCGGGGCTGGCGAAATCGACCAGCGGCAGGTTGGTGGTGTAGCCATCATTGCTGGTTAGGACGACGAAGGCGGCATCTTCCTTGGGGTCGACGAGCGACAAAATGTGCTGGGTGGAAACGCCGTCCCAGGCATTATCGTAGCGCGACCAGGTGGTTACGCAGTGTATGTCGGACACCGAATGCGCCTGCGGCTGGGCGGCGAAGGTGTCCCAGTTCCAGTTCAGGGGGTTTTCGACCGCCCCAACGATATCGAGCCGCCAGGCCGATCTGGGTACGTTGGGGGTCTGGCCCAGATCGAGCACGGGCCAGTTTTTCACCAGATGCTGTCCGGGGGGCAGGCGATCGGCTTCAGGCCGGGCGTTGTGGCCGGTGAGAAATTTACCCTCGTGCGCCCAACGGGCCTTGGTGCGGGTCAGCTTGGAATCGGGGGGTGGGGTGTCGTCCATCTCGAGCTCGCATGGCTTTTTGCTTGAGCGAGGATAACATGAGGCGGACGGGTGCGGCAGCCGCTTTGGGCGAGGGCAGGAACCGTTGCCGGCTTGCAATCCTGCCCTCTGCTTAAGCCACTCAATGTTGGTGGCAGATGGTTAACCAAGTGTTAACCGATTGTGGCGGTGGGGTGAAATGCGCGGCCGTCAGCGCTTTTCGTAGAACTCGTTACCCCCGGCCTCCAGCACGTAATGCATATTGTTGTAGGGGAAACGCAGGCCGGCCTGGTGAAAGTGCATCGCCTCGCGCACGCCCCAATGGCGCTGGCCGCCCAGGAGGCGATCGGCGACGCGACCGGCCAGGGCGACCGAGCGCGGCTCGGTCATTTTTTTGGAGAGGACACCGGGGGCAAACTGATTGGGCTGACCCACGACGCCGCAGATGCTCTTGGGGTAGCGCTTGTCTGCGAGGCGGTTCATCACCACCGTGCCCACAGCCAGCATGCCGTCTTCCGAGGAGCGGTGCGACTCGAAGTACATCGCGCGCATCAGGCACTCGCGGTCGCTGCGCGAGGCGCCGGTGAAGGGCGACCACAGGAAGCACCCCGACAGCGCTGAGGCGGTGACGAGGATCACGCTCAAGCGCAAAATGGTGGTGGCGATGGGGGATCGGCGCGGTGTGCTCATCCCCCACAATTTGCGCCATTGCGGTTAAGAGATTGTTTACCGCAATGGCTAATGCGGGGTTACTCGCGGTTGAAGATGGCCAAGGCGAGGACACCGACCACGGCGAGCGCCGCAACGACGGGCAGGGGATTGTCTTGCACGGCCTTGCCGGCGACCTGAGCCTGGTGGCCGACCTGGCGGGCCAGATACCGGCTCTGGCGGCCGACCTGGCGCGCCGTGTAGGCCGCAGTGCGGCGGGCATCGGCGAAGTGATCGTCCGAATAGTCCTGCACCACGGCGGAGATCTTTTCGATCTCGCGGCTGAGCTGGGCCAGGCGGTGGGTCAAATCCTCGCCCAGATCGTCAGCGGTATGATGGAGGGACTTGAGGGCCTGGGAGGGCTGGCGCGCCATGAGAGCTGCTCCTGATCGAGTGAATTGCCCAACAAACGCGTCAACTGGAACTTGGTTGCGCTCAGCGCTACTGGCTTTGAACGCGGCGCAGGACGACAAAAGCCAAAAAACTCTATTCGTGCGAAAGGGCTTGGCGTTTGGTGGCGACTGCCCCACATTCCAGGCCGGTGACCGAAAAGGATCATTCCCCATGCCCGCCAAGAGCTGGACCAGGCTCAATCGTCAGTTCGACCGGTTGCAGCGGCGCGTGCCAGCAGCGGCGCGCCTGTTGACATGGTTGCGCCGGCCCTCGGCGCGATTGATCCGCATTCCGCTGGCGATTCTGCTGATCCTGGGTGGGGTGTTCAGCTTCCTGCCGGTCCTGGGCATCTGGATGCTGCCGCTGGGCCTGCTGCTCCTGGCGCTGGACCTGGCGTTTTTGCAGACCCCGGTGTCGATGGCCATTATTCGCGGGCAGCGCAAATGGCAGACCTGGCGGCGGGGTCGGCGCGACCGCAAGGCCGCGCACGATGCCGCCAACAAGCTGTAAGACAGTTATGCCCTAAAGGGGCTCAGACGGCAAAGCTGGTGCCGCAGCCGCAGGAGGCGACCGCATTGGGGTTCTTGATCTGGAAGGACTGGCCGATCAGATCGTCGACGAAATCGATCTCCGAGCCGGTCATGAATTCCAGACTCATCGCATCGATCAGCACGCGGGCCTGGTCCTTTTCGAGCACCAGATCGTCCTCGGCAGGATTTTCCTGAACCAGATTGTACTCGTATTGAAAGCCCGAACAGCCACCGCCCGAAACTGCGATGCGCAGCACCGTGCCCTGCGGTTCCTTGGACAAGATTCGCCCGATGCGCCGCGCGGCGCGATCGCTCATCATCACCGGTTGTGCCAAAGCCATATCCGTCATAACGCCGATCCCATGAAGTTGGCCCCAAACATAAGTCGCCCGACCGGGCTTGGAAAGGGCATCGCAGAGCAATGAACGCGCCGGCCCCCTATGCGTCCGAACCCAGCCAGAGCCGGGGCCGGCGCTATCGCACCGATGAGAGCCCAACGCGCAGCGAGTTTCAGCGCGATCGCGACCGTATCATCCATTCCACCGCGTTTCGGCGCCTGCAGCACAAGACGCAGGTGTTTCTGCACCACGAAGGCCAGCATTTTCGCACCCGGCTGACCCATACGCTGGAGGTGAGCCAGATGGCGCGCTCCATGGCGCGGGCGCTCTCGCTCAACGAGGACCTAGCCGAGGCGGTGGCGCTGGTGCACGATCTCGGCCACACCCCGTTCGGGCATGCCGGTGAGCGGGTGCTCAACGAGAAGATGGCCGGCCTGGGCGGCTTCGATCACAACATGCAGGCGCTGCGCGTGGTGACCGAGCTGGAAAACCGCTATGCCGACCATGACGGCCTAAATTTGAGCTGGGAGACGCTCGAAGGCATATTAAAGCACAACGGTCCGCTGATCGGGGCCGACGGGGTGCCGGTGGCGCACTATGCCCAAGGCCTGCCGTTCGGGATCGACCGCATCGAGGCGGCGGCCGATCTGGAGCTGGCCAGCCATGCTAGTCTGGAAGCCCAAGTGGCGGCGATCGCGGACGACATCGCGTATAACGCTCACGACATCGACGATGCGCTGCGCGCGGGGTTGCTGACGCTGGAGGGGCTGCGCGCCGTGCCGCTGGTGGGGCCCATCGTGACCCAGGTGCTGGAGCGCTATCGGGGGATCGAACCCAACCGGCAGGCCCATGAGGTGCAGCGGCGCCTGATCACCTCGGCGATCGTGGACGTGATCGAAACCACGCAATCGGCGCTGGATGCGGACCGGCCCGGTTCGGCCGATGCGGTGCGGGCGGCGGGCAAGACCTATGTGGCGTTTTCGCCCGCGATGGCGGTGGCGGTCGATGGCCTCAAGCGCTATCTCTTTGCCAATGTCTATCGCGCCGAGGCGGTGATGGCGCCGGTGCGTGCCAGTCAAGGTGTGGTGGCCGATCTGTTCGAGCATTATCTTGCCACTGGCGCCATGCCGGGGCGGTGGGCACAGAAAGCTGAGAGGGCCGCCGACCAGGTGGAGCGGGCCCGGGTGGTGTGCGATTTTATCGCCGGCATGACCGACCCCTATGCCAGCGAGCAGCACCAGCGCTTGTTTGACGCTGGCGGGCAATTGGGCTAACCCCGGCTTAACCCCCTTATCTCCCGGACGTGTCATGGACGTATTCGTAAGCTTCACCCACCGTGTGGCCGCCGCGCTCAGGGCGCTTTACCCCGACCTGCCTCAGGGTCTGCTGGACCGCATCGTGGTGGAGCCGCCGCGCGATGCCGGCCATGGCGATCTGTCGACCAATGCCGCCATGGTGGTGGGCAAGCCCCTGGGCAAGGCGCCGCGCGAGGTGGCCAATGCGCTGGTGGAGCATTTCCGCGCCGACCCCGACGTGACCTCGGTGGAGGTGGCCGGGCCCGGCTTCATCAATTTCCGCCTCTCGGACGCCATCTGGCACCAGGTGCTACGCACCGCCATCACCGAGGGCGAGGATTTCGGCCGCTCCAGCCTGGGGCAGGGGGAAAAGGTCAATATCGAATATGTATCGGCCAACCCCACCGGGCCAATGCATGTGGGCCATACGCGCGGCGCCGTGTTCGGCGACACGCTGGCTTCGCTGATGGAATTTTCCGGCTACGACGTGACGCGCGAATATTACATCAACGACGCAGGCGGGCAGGTGGATGTGCTGGCCCGCTCGGCACTGCTGCGCTATCGCGAAGCGCTGGGGGAAACCATCGAGATTCCGCCCGGGCTCTATCCGGGCGATTATCTGGTGCCGGTGGGCGAGGCGCTGGAAGAAGAGTTCGGCGAGAGCCTTTTGAGCATGGACGAGGCCAAGGCGCTGCCGCTGGTCAAGGACCGGGTGCTGGCCGCCATGCTGGGGCTGATCAAGGCCGATCTGGCGCAGCTGGGCATTTCCCACGACGTGTTCTTTTCCGAGCGCACCCTGCATGGCGCCGAGGGCGACATTGCCCAGACGCTGGCCTGGCTGCGCGAGCGCGGCATGATCTACCAGGGCCGGCTCGAGCCCCCCAAGGGCAAGACCCCCGATGATTGGGAAGACCGCGAGCAGACCCTGTTCCGCGCCTCGGACTATGGCGACGACGTGGATCGGCCGCTGGTCAAATCCAATGGCGACTACACCTATTTCGCCGCCGACATTGCCTATCACCGCAACAAATATCTGCGCGGTTTCAAGCACATGATCAATGTGCTGGGGGCCGACCACTCGGGCTATGTCAAGCGGCTGCAGGCCGCGGTGAAGGCGGTTTCGGAGGGCGAGGCCGAGATCGACGTGCGCATCTGCCAATTGGTGCGGCTGCTGCGCAATGGCGAGCCGGTCAAGATGTCCAAGCGCTCGGGCGACCTGGTGACGCTGGCTGACGTGGTGGAGGAAGTGGGCCCCGACGCGACCCGCTTCATGCTCTTGTTCCGGCGCAACGACGCGGCGATGGATTTCGACTTCGCGCTGGTCAAGGAGCAGACGCGCGACAACCCGGTGTTTTACGTCCAGTATGCTCATGCCCGAGCCTATTCGGTGTTCCGCGCCGCCCAGCGCGACCTGCCCGCGCTCGACTATTCTGAAGAGGCGATCGCGGCAGCCGAGATCGAGCTGTTGACCAGCCCGCACGAGATCGAGCTGATCCGCATGGTGGCGCAATGGCCGCGCGTGGTGGCCCAGGCGGCGGTGGCCCACGAGCCGCACCGCATCGCGTTTTACCTCTATGAAATGGCCGGCGCCTTCCACGGCTTCTGGGCCAAGGGCAAGGACGATGCCTCTTTGCGGTTTGTTAACCCTGAGCACATCAAACTGACGCTTGCTCGCCTGGCCATGGTGGCTGCCGTGCGGCAGGTGCTGGTGAACGGTTTGACGCTTTTGGGGGTAACGGCACCCGAAGAACTTTCATAATTCGGGCGCATTGGCGTGATGACTAAACCTTAAGCTTCGGGCAATTTCGAAGCTTTAGTAACTGTGAGTTCGAAGGGCCCTGGTATGACGACAGCGAAGCCGCAGAACGCCGGCAGCGAGTCGGCGGACGATCTGATCGCTGAACTGGCGAAACTGATGGCCGACGACATGCAGCCGCAGCAGGCCCAGTCCGCTCCGCCCGCCCCGGCGGCGCGGCCGCCCGAACGCGCCCAGGACAAGCCGCTGCCCGTGCGTATTCCAGGCGGACCCGATCCGTTTGCCGCCGTGCCGCCGCTGCCCGAGGCGCCGCGCCCCGAGCAACCCAAGCTTGAAGCAGGCAAGCCCGAGCCGGCCCGCACCCCGGCGCCCGAGCCGGTGGTGTCGCGCCAGGACGAGCCCGAGCTGCCCCAGCCCGAAGGCCCGAGCTTTTTGAGGCGCGAGCCCACGCTGGGTGCCGCGCCCAAGCCCGCCGCACCCCAGCCGACGCCGCAGCCTGCCGCGCCCGTGGTAGCACCGCAGACCAATGCCCCGGCCCAGGGCAGGGGCGTGCAGTTCACCCAGGTGCAGCCGCGCAGTGCCGAGGTGCGCAGCGAGCCGCGCATGGCCGAGACGGTGCCGTTTCCCCGTGCGCCTCAGCCGCGCCAGGAGCCCCAGCTGGGGCCGCGCCCGGCAGCGCCTGTTCCCGAAGCCCAAGATAGTACGCCCCGCGTCGAGCAGGGCGAGCGGGCCGACCGCGCCGTGGAGCGCCCAGGCGCCACCCCGCCGCGCGAAGAGCCCCTGATCGTGGCCCCGGCCGCCCGGCGCGCCGATGCCGACGAGGGCGGCACGGCCGATGACGACGATTTCGATTTCGACTTTGGTGGCAGCGACCGTCGTGAACCCGAGCGCAAGCCCCAGCCTGCGTCTGCCGCGCGCCAGGAGGCTGCCGACGTCGACCCCATCGCCGCGCTGATTGCCGCCGAGCTGGACGCCGATCCGGTCAAGCGCAGCCGCATGGAAGACGAAGAAGAGCTGGCGGCCCTGATCGCCGCTAGCACTGGGCCGGCGCCGGCCGGCCGCGCTGGTTCGAGCCGTCCGGTGACCACGCCGCGCCCGGTGGCGCGCGAGGAATCGGACAGCTTCGAGGTGCCGCCCGTGTTCGGGTTCGGCGGCCGGCCGCAGGCACCCCAGCCAGCGCCTGCCGTGATGCCGCAACCGGTGCCCCAGCCGGTGCAGATGAACCGCGCCAACCCCGTGCCCATGGCGGCCGCAGCGCCCCAGGAGCGCCAGCGCGACCCCATGGACGAGATCGAGAGCCTGATCGGGGACGCCATGCGCGTGGGCCTGGACGTCGACGACACGCCGCCCCAGCCGGCCCCGGTGCGCGCCCAGCCCAAGCCGGCGCTGGTGACCAATTCGGTGGGCAAGGGCATCGAGCCCGGTGTCGCGCTCAAGCGTGGCAATCCCCAACCGCCCAAGCCGCAGACCGCAGATGCGGCGGAAGCCGCGATCATGGCGGCCTCGGTGGCCAGCGACGCGCAGGTGCGGCGCTCGGGCGATTTCGACGAGATCGATCGTGCGGCCGAGGAGCGCCGGGCGCGCATGCCCAAGCTACCCAAGCTGCATCGTGTGGCCAAAAAGCCCGCCGAGCCCGACCCCGAACCCCTGTTCGACCAGGAAAAGCGCGGCGGCAGCCGGCAGCTGGTAGGCCTGGCCGTGGCCGGCACGCTGCTGCTGGCCGCCGGCTTCGGGCTCTATTGGGTGTTGGGCATGACGGGCAATAGCGGCACGCCGGACGGGGCCAATGCGCCGGTGCTGACCGCCGATGCCACGCCGGTCAAGCAGGCGCCCGAAGCCCCCACTGCGCCTCCGGCCAATGCCTCGGGTTCGGTGGTGTTCAACGAAATGTCGGGCAACCAGGCCGCGCCAGAAGGCGAGCAGCTGGTGCCACGCGACGAGACGCAGGCCGGCACTACGGACGTGGCGCGCATCATCAACTCCGAATCGGGCGAAGCAGGCTTGGCCAATCGGCGCGTGCGCACGGTGACGGTGCGGCCCGATGGCACCATCGTTTCGGGTGATGAAGCGGTGGCCGGGGCCGAAATGCTGCCTGTCGATCGCCCCAACGTGCCCTCGCTGCCCACCACGGCGGCCGATGCCACGGACCTGCTGTCGGGCAATACCGCGCTGACCACCGCCGACGTGGCGGCCCAGCCTACGGTGGAACCGCTCGCGCTGACGCCCAACACCAACACCACGGGCGTTCTGCCCGATGGCACGGTGGTGCCCATGCCCTTGCCGCGTCCGGCGGTTCGGCCCACTGTGGCTGCGCCGCAGGCCAGCGCGCCGGCTGCCGCACCCAACGCCGGTCCGGTGACGGCGGAAATCCGCCAGCCGGTGCCAAGCTTGCAGGGCGCGGACCAGTCGCTCGATCTTTTGGGCGGGACCAGCCAGCCCGTGGCGCTGGCCCCGGCCCAGGCGCAGCCGACCCAGGTGGCGACGGCCCCTGCGCCCACCAGGGCCAGCACGGCTGCCGCTTATGCGCAGCTGTCCTCCCAGCGGACCGAAGCCGACGCCCGCGCGTCGATGGCCGCCATCCAGCGCCGGTTCGGCGGGCTGTTCAACGGCGCATCGCCCGAAATCCAGCGCGCCGATCTGGGTTCGCGCGGCGTTTATTATCGGGTGCGCCTGCCGGTGGGTTCGATGGCCCAGGCCAACCAGATCTGCAGCGCCGTGAAGGCCAATGGCGGGGACTGCTTCCCGTCCGAATAGACCGCGTGCCGGTTTGACGCGCTTGCTTTGTGCCGGGGGAGCCGTAAAAGGCTTCCCCGAACTGCTTTCATGACCTCAAGCGCCAGGCCCCGATCCATAGCGACGGGCCAGGGGCCGGGCCGCGCGCAAGAGGCGCGCCCCTTTGTGCTGGACCCTTCTTTATGACCGACAAGCCAAAGGCCTGGTTTGCCGACCCCGAGCCACCGTCGTCCCAGGACGTGCTCTATGTGGATCTGGAGGGCTGGGAAGGGCCGCTCGACCTGTTGCTGGAATTGGCGCGGCGCCAGAAGGTGGATCTGGCGGGCATGTCGGTTCTGGCGCTGGCCGAGCAATATCTGGCGTTCATCACCAGCCTCAAGGACATGCGCATCGAACTGGCGGCCGACTATCTGGTGATGGCGGCCTGGCTGGCGCTGCTCAAGAGCCGGCTGCTGCTGCCCAAGCCGGAAGACGACGATGACGAGCCCAGCGGCGAAATGCTGGCGGCGCAATTGCAGTTGCGGCTGCAACGCCTGCAAGCCATGCGCAGCGCCGCCGCGCAGTTGATGGAGCGTCCGCGCCTCGGCGTCGACGTCTTCGCGCGCGGGGCGCCCGAGCCGGTGGCCCTGGTGCGCAAGAGCACCTGGCAGGCAGGACTTTATGATCTGGTGGCTGCCTATGCCGGGATCGCCGAGCGCAAGGTGCCGGTGTCCTATACGCCAGCCCAGCGCACCGTCTGGGCCTTGCAGGATGCGCGCGAGAGCTTGCAGCGCCTGGTGGGCGAGGGGGCGGACTGGCACTCGCTGCAAGAGCTTACGAAAGAGGCGACCGGACCGGCCGAGCGGGCGACGGCGCTGGCTTCGACCTTTGCCTCGAGCCTGGAACTGGTGCGGCAGGGCGAACTGGAGCTGCGCCAGGACGAGACCTTCGGGCCGCTGCTGGTGCGGCGGCGCCCGCCCGGGGAGCCTGAGGCACAATGAGCGGGAACGACGAGGCGCGCGATCTGCGCATTCTCGAGGCACTGCTGTTTGCCTCGACCGAGCCGTTGGGCCTGGACGAGCTGCAGCCGGAGTTGAGCGCCGGTGCCGATGGGCCGGCATTGCTGGAAACGCTTGCCGCACACTATCGCCACCGCGGGGTGAACCTGGTGCAGCGCAACGGCAAATGGGCGTTTCGCACGGCGCCCGATCTGGGCTTTCTGCTGCGACGCGAACAGGCCGAAACGCGGGCCTTGTCGCGCGCCGCGCTCGAAACCCTGGCCATCATCGCCTATCACCAGCCTGCCACGCGCGCCGAAATCGAGGAGGTGCGCGGGGTGGAGACGGGCAAGGGCACGCTCGACATTCTGATGGAAGCGGGCTGGGTGCGGATGCGGGGGCGGCGGCGCACGCCGGGGCGCCCGGTGACCTATGGCACGACGGAGCGGTTCTTGGACCATTTCGGGCTCGAGGCATTGGCGGACCTGCCCGGGCTGGATGAGCTCAAAGGCAGTGGGCTGCTCTCGGGCCGCCTGCCGCCCGACATGCAGATACCCCTGCCTCTGGATGGACCGTTGCGTGCCGACGAGGACCCGCTGGACGGCACCGAACGCGATGCGCCCTGACTCGCGCTAGTGCAAGGTGCAATCACCCAAAATTGGGGACGACGGCGTCGATTTCCGGGGGCGGAGGACGCGCTTGTCCTTGTGTTGCGCCCCGTTTGAACCTATTTCTGGACCTCGTTGTTGCGCCCAGAGTGAAAAGGGAGAAAACAAATGCATGCACCAGGAATTTGGGGCGTTCTGATTGTTGCCGTGGTGGTGCTGCTGCTGTTTGGCCGTGGCAAGATCTCGGGGATGATGGGCGAAGTGGCCTCCGGCATCAAAGCTTTCCAGCGCGGGATGCGTGACGAAGACCGCCAGCCTCAGCGCCTCGACGCCACCACCGCGCCGGTGACCCCGCGCGAAGTGGATGCGCGCGAGATCGACAAGAGCAAAGACGCCTAAGACCATGGCGGCCGCCCAAGCGAGGCGGTCGAAAGGACAGATCACATGCTCGGTTTAGGCTGGAGCGAGATGCTGGTCATCGCCGTCGTGGCGCTGATCGTCATCGGGCCCAAGGATTTGCCGCGCGTTCTGGGCGAAATCGGCCGCTTCGTCGGCGTCGTGCGCAGAATGGGCAATGATTTCCGTCGCGAGATCAACAAGGCGACCGCGCTCGACGAGGTGCGCGACCTGCGCAAGTCGATCACCGACCCGATCAAGCAGGCCCAGGCCGAGATCAACAAGGAATTCAACGTTCGCACCCCATCGGGCGGGGTTGCGCCTTCGGGCGTGATCAAGCCGGCCGATCCCAAGGTCGAGGACGTGACCAACGAAATCCGCGCCGCCGCGGGCATGCCGCCACTGGTCAAGCCCGCAGCCCCGGCCCAGGCGGCGGGGGAGGTGGCTGCAACGGCCACGCCCGCGATGACGCCGCTGGAGCAGGCGACACCGGCCCCGGTTGCTCCCGTGACCACGACGCCGCTGCCGGCAGCCCAGCCCGCCGCTGCGCCTGCCGAGCCCGCCGAACCGGCGGTGATCAAGGCCGCGCGGCCCCAGACCGTGATCGCCAGCCCAACGCCCGGCCAGAGCCCCGTTGCGCCCGTCGCAACTGCGCCGGTTCCGGCGTCCCAGGCGGCTCCCGCCCAGAAAGAAGACTAGACCCGTGGCCGACACCAAGCCTGCCGAGCAGATCACCGGTCCCAAGCCCGATCTCGAGGAAGACGAGCTGGCGGGCAGCGAAGCCCCGCTGCTCGATCACCTCATCGAACTGCGCAAGCGCCTGATCACCACGCTGATCGTTCTGGGCGTGCTACTGGTGGTGTGCTTCTTGTTCGCGGGCACGATCTTTGACGTGCTGTTGCAGCCCTATCGCTCGATCGTGGACAATCCGGCCGATCTGGAGCTGATCTATACCGCGCCGCAGGAGTTTTTCTTCACCCAGCTCAACCTGGCGTTTTTCGGCGCCCTCTTCCTGGGCTTTCCGGTGATCGCCACGCAGATCTACATGTTCGTGGCGCCGGGCCTGTACAAGCGCGAGCGCCGCGCGTTCATCCCCTATCTCATCGCCACGCCGGTGTTTTTCGTTCTGGGCGCCGCGATGGTCTATTTCGTCGTGCTGCCCATGGCGATGCGCTTCTTCCTGGGCATGGAAACGGAAAACGTTTCGATGCTGGTGCAGGTCAGCGAGTATCTGGGCCTGGCCATGACGCTGATCATCGCCTTTGGCGTGGCGTTCCAGCTGCCCGTGATCCTGACGCTGCTGGCGCGGATCGAGCTGATCAACTCGGACCAGCTGCACAAGGGCCGCCGCTATGCCATCGTGGGCATTCTGGCCTTTGCCGCCTTCATCACCCCGCCCGATCCGATCAGCCAGATCGGTCTTGCGATACCGGTGTACCTGCTCTACGAACTGGCCATCCTGTCGGTGAAGTGGGTGGAAAGAACCCGCGCCGCCGAACGGGCCAAGGACGCCCAAGAGCAATCCCCCAGTTAGAGACCGGCGTGAAGCGCCGGAGCGCTTCATGTTCGACATCAAATGGATTCGCGACAACGCCGAGGCTTTCGACGCCGCCCTGGGCCGCCGCAATGGCAGTTACCCCAAGGCCGCCGAGCTGTTGGCGCTGGACGATGAGCGCCGCCGCGTGATCCTGAGCCTCAACGAGGCGCAGGAAAAGCGCAATGCGCTCTCCAAGCAGATCGGCCAGGCCAAGGCGCAAAAGGATGAGGCGCGGGCCCAGACCCTGATGGCCGAAGTGGGCAGCCTCAAGGATGCGATCCAGACCGGGGAGGGCGAGGAACGCGCCGCCCAGGGCAGGCTCGATGCCGTGCTGGCAACCTTGCCGAACCTGCCGCTGTCCGAAGTGCCCACCGGTCCCGACGAGGCGGGCAACACGCCTTATTTCCGCGCCGGCGAGAGCGAGGCCACGCGCCCCGCCAAGCCCGAACTGGGCTTTGCGCCCAAAGAGCACTTTGCGCTGGGCGAAGCGCTGGGGCAGATGGATTTCGAGATCGCCGCCAAGCTTTCAGGCAGCCGCTTCGTGGTGCTCAAGAGCGAGTTGGCGCGGCTGTCGCGGGCCCTGGGCCAGTTCATGCTGGACACCCATACCGACCAGCACGGCTATACCGAAGTGCAGCCCCCCGTGCTGGTGCGCGACGAAGCGCTCTATGGCACCGGGCAATTGCCCAAGTTCGAGGACGATCTGTTCTTTGCGCCCCATGCGGGCGGGCGCGTGGCGCTGATCCCCACCGCCGAGGTGCCGCTCACTAATCTCGTGCGCGAGCAGATCCTTGCCAATGACGCGCTGCCGCTGCGCTTTACCGCGCTCACCCCGTGCTTTAGATCCGAAGCCGGATCGGCGGGGCGCGATACGCGCGGCATGCTGCGCCAGCATCAGTTCGACAAGGTGGAGCTGGTGTCGATCACCACGCCCGAGGCGTCGGGCCAGGAGCACGAGCGCATGCTGGCCTGCGCCGAAGAAGTGCTCAAGCGCCTGGGGCTGCATTATCGCGTCATGCTGTTGTGCACCGGCGACATGGGGTTCGGGGCGCAAAAGACCTATGACATGGAAGTGTGGCTGCCCGGCCAGAACACTTATCGCGAGATTTCCTCGGTGTCGGTGTGCGGCGATTTCCAGGCGCGCCGCATGGATGCGCGCTATCGCGATGCCGACGGCAAGCCGCGCTTCGTGCACACGCTGAACGGATCGGGCACGGCCGTGGGCCGGGCGCTGATCGCGGTGATGGAAAACTATCAGCAGGAGGACGGCTCTATCCTGATCCCGGACGTGCTGGTGCCCTATATGGGCGGCAAGACCGTGATCGGGGGCAGGGCGTGAGCGGCTTGCGCATCCTTCTGACCAATGACGACGGCGTGGATGCGCCGGGCATGGGCGTGCTGCGCGCCATTGCCGCCGAGCTCAGCGACGATGTGTGGGTGGTGGCGCCCGAGGGCAATCAGAGCGGGGCCGGGCACCGGGTGAGCTTTGGCCGCGAATTGCGGCTCGAAGAACGCGAAGACAAGGTGTTTGCCGTGCATGGCGGCTCGCCGGCCGACTGCGTGGTGGCGGGGCTGACCCATATTCTAGGCGAGCGCAATGCCGATCTGGTGCTGTCTGGGGTCAATAACGGGCAGAACCTGGGCGACATCGTCAATTGCTCGGGCACGGCGGCCGGCGCGCGCGAGGCGGCGCTGCAAGGATTTCTGGGCATCGCGCTCAGCCAGGCGGTGGATTATGCCCATGGCGCGGACCTGGAATGGACCAATGCCCGGCTCTATGGAGCCCAGATCGTGCGCCAGCTGCTGGCTGCGCCGCGCCAGCGCGACGTCTATTACAACGTCAATTTCCCCTTTGGCGATCCTGAGCGCGTGTCGGGAGTGCGGGTGGTGAACCACCAGCGCTTCTCGCGCTCGCCGCTGCGCTATTATGCCAGCCGCAATGAGGGCCATTTCTTCATGGCCATTCCCGAAACGCCGCTGCCGCTCGATACCGAGGCCGATTTCCACGTGCTGCACCACGACAAGGCCATCACGGTGACGCCGCTGTCGCTCGACCAGACCCACCAGGCCGCAAGCCAAGCCCTGGCCGGGACGCTGACGCTCGATTGAGCCAGCATTTCCAGCCCTTTAGGCTGGACGGGCAAGTAAGCTTACCAAACCGTTAAGCGTATCGGACGGCATTTCCGCAAATTGCCGCGGTTTTAAACTCGTCTTTACCTTACCGACCTAATCTGGGCCTCATTGAGTACCTGAGTACGGGTTGGTTTGATGAGTATTTGCGTAAACGGTCGCTTTATTCGCAGCGCAGTTGCCGTTGCCGCACTGGTTGTGGGCGCCGCTGCGCTGACCGGTTGCACCACTTTGGGCAGCCGGGCGCTCGGGGGCCCGGAAACCACCGGTTCTATCGGGGCGACCTCCGCCTATGGCGGCGCCGGCCAACCCATGCCTACCATGATCGCCCAGGCCCAGCCCCAGAACGGGCGCCTGGTGCCGCCTGAAAACATCGGTCCCGGCTTTGGCGGCCAAGCGCCCGCCATGGCTGCCACTGCCTATCCCAGCGGACAGGGGTCAATGCCGTCCGTCACCCGCCAGGACCTGCCGGCCCTGACGTCGTCCATGCCCTCCACGCCATCCTCGTCCTTTGGGAGCCAACAAGCCATGCCCGCTCAGCCTATGGCCCAGGTTGCAGCCATGCCGCAGCCACAGACCAACCTGCCCCCCGTGATTGCCGGAATGCCCTCGTCCATGCCGTCTTCGCCGCCCCGGCTGGCGGTGGTGGCCGACAATTCCAAGTATACGCACGTGATCGAGAGCGGGGAATCGCTCTACACCATCGCGCGGCGCTATGACGTTTCGACCCAGGACATCATCCAGGCCAACGGCTTCTCCTCGCCCGACAAGATCTTCGTGGGCCAGCGGCTGGTGATCCCGGGCCGCCCGGACCTGGGCGCGGGCAGCCAGGCGGGGCAGGCGGTGCAAATGGCCGCCGTGGAAGAGGATGTCTCGACCGGCCTGCAGGAGGCCGCGCCCATGGTGTCGCCCGGCAATGCGGCGGCCCTGGCCAATCCGCAGGCGCTCAACGTGCCCGAGCGCAACTCTACTCCGGCCCAGCAGGCTGCCGTCTCGCTGGCGGTGCCCGAGACCAGCGGCGCCGACAAGTTCCGCTGGCCGGTGAGCGGCCGCGTGATCACCGATTTCGCCGCCTCCAAAAAGACGGGCATCAATATCGAAGCCCCCGAAGGCGCGCCGGTGCGGGCCGCCGAGAACGGCTCGGTGATCTATGTGGGCAGCGACGTGCAGGGCTATGGCAATCTGGTGCTGATCCGGCACGACAACGGCTATGTGTCGGCCTATGCCCATCTCAAGGACATGGCGGTGGGCAAGGGCGACGCGGTCAAGCGCGGCGACACCATCGGTTCGGCCGGCATGACCGGGTCGGTCAACCGCCCACAAGTGCATTTCGAGCTTCGCAAGGGCGCCACGCCGGTCGATCCCATGCCTCTGCTGGCCAGCTAGCCTCCAGGCCACTCTTGCGCACGAGGAGAGCCGGGTGCCCCAAGGGGCGCCCGGCTTTTCACGTTGTTAAACGGCTTGTCCCAGTTCGCCGGCCAGGTTGCGCACGAACTGGATGGCAACACGCCCCGAGCGCGAACCGCGCGTTGCGGACCATTCGATGGCGCGGGCGCGCAGCTCGGCATCGGAGATGGCGATGCCATAATGATCGCAATAGCCCCGGATCATGGCCAGGAAGGTATCCTGGTCGCAATTGTGGAAGCCCAGCCAGAGCCCGAAGCGATCCGACAGCGAGATCTTTTCGTCCACGGCCTCGCCCGGCGAAATGGCGGTGGCGCGCTCATTGTCGATCATGTCGCGCGGCATCAGGTGCCTGCGGTTGGAGGTGGCGTAGAACACCACATTGTCGGGTCGGCCTTCGAGCCCGCCATCGAGAATGGTCTTGAGGGATTTGTAGCTCGATTCGTCCTTGTCAAAGCTCAGATCGTCGCAAAAGACGATGAAGCGCAACTGCTCCTGCCGGGCGATGGCGCGCATCAGCCGGGGCAGGGTCTCGATATCCTCGCGCGCAATCTCGATCAGCACCAGGCGCTTGAGCTCGGGCGTGCCCAGGCCGTTGACGTGCGCGTGCACGGCCTTGACGAGCGAACTCTTGCCCATGCCGCGCGCGCCCCAGAGCAGGGCATTGTTGGCGCCGTGCCCGCGGGCAAATTGCAGCGTGTTCTGCAACAGCGTGTCGCGCAGATCGTCGACCCCGCGCAACAGGTCCACCGGCACGCGGTTGACGCGGGGCACCGCGATCAGCTGCCCCTCTCCGGCATCCCAGTGATAGGCATCGGCAGCGCCCAGGCCGATATCCCGGTCGGCGGGGGTGGTGCGGGTTTCAAGGCTCGCGGCAATGCGGGCGAGCGACTGGGCGATGCTTTCCAGCGTAGCCGGATCGGACATGGGACCATCCTTGGTTCAAAGCGGGGTTGGCGCAAGGGTCCATGGCCGTGAGCCCCCGTCAAGCCGGGGCAGGGGCCAGATGGTTCGGTTAGGCCCCCAGTCCCCAGAACCCGGGGGGTCGGCAGGGCGCTGCGACATGGCGGATAGCTTGGTGCTTTGCCTTTGCTTTCGGGGGAGCGAACTGTATAGTCCGCGCGATTTTGCGCCCCTTAGGCGCGCTGGTCTGGCTGCCGGTCCGCAACGGGTCCCGGGCCAATGGTTCGACGAGCCGCGAGAGCGGCCCACCTAGCGAGGATCACACTATGTTTGTAACCCCTGCTTACGCGCAGGCCGCCGGTACCGGAGGCGCGATGGATATCTTCGCCTCGCTGATGCCGATTCTTCTGCTGGTCATCATCTTCTGGCTGTTGATCTTTCGGCCCCAGCAGAAGCGCCTCAAGGCGCAGCAGGCCATGCTCTCGGCCATCCGTCGCGGCGATACCGTGGTCACCACCGGCGGCATTGTCGGAAAAGTGACCAAGGCAGTCGACGGAGAAGATCTGGAAGTCGAGATCTCCCAGGGTGTAAGGGTGAAGCTGGTGCGCGGCATGGTCGCGGACGTGCGCACCAAGTCCGAGCCTGTGAACGACAACAAGCCGGCCTGACCGCCCGCAGTTTTTAGCCAAGAATCAGAGCCCCGGCGGTCGCTGTGACCGATGCCCGGGGCTTTCGAGCAGGACAAACGCGCATGAACGTTTCGCCGATCCGGGCCACGATTATCGCCATCGTCGCGATACTCGGTATCCTCTTTACCATACCGAGCTTTCTGCCCCAGCAGACGCTGGACGCCTGGCCCGACTGGCTGCCCAAGCAGACCGTGGTGCTGGGCCTGGATCTGCAGGGCGGCTCGCACCTGTTGCTGCAGGTGAGCGAAGAGGGCATCGTTTCGGAACGTTTGCAGGGGCTGCGCCGCGATATCCGCACGGTGCTTTCCAACCAGAACGGCATCGGCAACCTCATCACCACCGATGAAGCCAACCGTACGCTGACGGTGGAATTGACCGACCCGACCCAGAAGGAAGCGGCCCGCACCGCCATCCAGGGGTTGCAGAACACGGTCAATTCCTCGGTACTCTCGGTGGGCGGCACCAACGAGCTGGCCTTTGGGGAAACCCCGGACGGGCGGTTGACCGTGTCGCTGACGCCCGAAGGGGTGACCGAGCGCATTTCGGCGCTGGTGGCCCAGTCGATGGAAGTGATCCGCAACCGCATCGACGAAGTGGGCACCACCGAGCCTTCCATCCAGCGCCAGGGCACCAATCGCGTGCTGGTGCAGGTGCCCGGTTTTGAAGATTCGGAACGCCTCAAGTCGCTGATTTCCCAGACCGCGCGCCTGACCTTCCATCTGGTCTATCCCTCCATGTCGGCGGCGCAAGCGCAGGCCCAGGGCCTGCCCTCGGGCACGATCGTGCTGCCCAGCCGCGATGGCGGCGAAGAACTGCTCTATGAAGACGTGGCGCTGGGCGGGGAATCGCTGGTCGATGCCCAGCCGAGCTTTGACCCCCAGACCAACCAGGCGGTGGTGAGCTTCCGCTTCGACACGCGCGGCGCTCTGAGCTTTAGCGAGATCACCTCGGCCAATGTCGGCCGCCGCTTTGCCATCGTGCTCGACAACCAGGTGATCACGGCGCCCAATATCCTGCAGCCGATCACCGGGGGCAGCGGACAGATCAGCGGCAGCTTCACGCCGCAATCGGCCAACGACTTGGCCGTGCTGCTGCGCGCCGGCGCGCTGCCGGCAAGCCTGGACATCATCGAAGAACGCACCGTGGACGCCAGCCTGGGCGCGGACTCGATCCGCTCGGGCCTGACCGCCGGTGTGGTGGCCGCCGTGCTGGTGGTCACCTTCATGGTGATCGCCTATGGGCTGTGGGGCGTGTTCGCCAACATCTCGCTCATCCTCAACATCATCCTGATCTTTGGCGCGCTTTCGATGCTGGGCGCCACGCTGACGCTGCCCGGCATTGCCGGCATCGTTCTGACCATCGGCATGGCGGTGGACGCCAACGTGCTGATTTATGAACGCATGCGTGAGGAGCAGCGGGCGGGACGTTCGCCGCTGCAATCGATTCAGGCGGGCTTCCAGCGCGCCTGGGGCACCATCATCGATTCGCACCTGACGCAGCTGATCGCGGCCATCGTGCTGTATTTCCTGGGCTCGGGCCCGGTGCAGGGCTTTGCCGTGACGCTGGCCCTAGGCATTCTCACCTCGCTGTTCACATCCTACACCGTTACCTCGTATCTGGTGAGCATGTGGTTCAAGGCGGTGCGGCCCAAGGTGCTGAAAATCCAGCACTTCCGCTTCATCCCGGACGGCACCACCATCCCGTTCATGAAGATTTCGCGCTATGTCATCGCGTTCTCGATCGTGATGTCCCTGGTCTCGATCGGTTCGGCCTTCACCAAGGGCTTCAACCTCGGCATCGACTTCGTCGGCGGAACGGCCATCGAAATCCAGCACGTGGGCGGCCCGGCCGATGTGGGCCGCGTGCGCGAGGTGCTCGACGGGCTCGAGCTGGGTGAAGTGCAGGTGCAGGGCTTCGGCACGCCCGAGGACGTGCTGGTGCGCGTGCAGGCCCAGGAGGGCGGCGACGATGCCGACCAGCTGGCCGTGACCAAGGTGCGCGACGCGCTGGCGACGGAGAACTACGAGATCCGCCGCACCGAGGCGGTGAGCGGCACGGTCTCGGGCGAACTGGCCTGGAAGGGCACCATAGCGGTGATCATCTCGCTGGTGGCGATCCTGATCTATATCTGGTTCCGCTTCGAGTGGCAGTTCGCCATGGCTGCCATCACCACCACCTCGCACGACGTAATCATGACCATCGGCCTGTTTTCATTGACGGGATTGGAGTTCAACCTCTCATCGATCGCGGCGGTGCTGACGCTGGTGGGCTTGTCGCTCAATGAAACCGTGGTGGTATCGGACCGAATACGTGAGAACCTGCGCAAGCACCGACGCATGCCCTTGCCCGAATTGATCGATCTGTCGATCAACCAGACCATCGTGCGTACCTCGCTAACGCAGTTCACCGTGTTCCTGGCGCTGATTCCGCTGGTGATCTTCGGCGGCGAAGTGATCCGCAGCTTCACCATCGCCATGACCTTCGGCTCGCTGGTGGGCATGTATTCGTCCATCATCATCAACGGCCCGATCCTGATCAATTTCGGGCTCAAATCGCGTGCCGAGACCGCGCCCGAGGATGCCAGCAAGCCCAAGCGTACCGACGGGGCGGCGATCTGAAGGTGAGCGAGGCGGAGACGCGGAACGGCCATTATCCCTATCAGGCGCCCATCGACGCCTATGGGAACAATGGCTTCCGCTTCGCCGACATGTCGCATCGGGGGGCGCTGCTGTGCCTCCCCACCGGCATGCAGGCCTGGCACGAGGCTGGGGAAGGGGCGCCGCAGCTGAGCTGGTTTGCCCCGGTGCTGGCGCTGGCCGACAGCATCGAGGTGCTCATGATCGGGATGGGCAGCGAGCCGGTCTTTCTCGATCCCGCCATTCGTGAGGCGTTTCGGGCCCATGGCGTGGTGGTGGAGGCGATCTCGACCGGCAGCGCCGTGCGCACCTACAATATCCTGCTGGCTGAAAAGCGCGCCGTGGCCGCCGCCCTGATCGCGGTGGAGCGCGTGCGCTGACCATGGCGGCCACAGCGCCGGACTATCCGGCCCAGTTCCTGAAAGACACCGACAAGGACCGCTATCTCGCCACGCTGCTGGTGCCGGCGGACGCGCGCGTGGCGGTGACGGCGCTCTATGCCTTCGGCGCCGATTGTGCCGCGATCAGCGGACGGGTACGCGAGCCGGCGCCCGGTGAAATCCGGCTGCAATGGTGGGCCGATGCGCTGACCGGGGAGGGCCATGGCGATGTGAGCCAGAACCCGCTCGCCGCCGCGCTGCTCGACACGCTGGCGCGCTACCGCCTGCCGGCAGGGCCGCTGCTGCGGCTGGTCAATGCGCGGCGCTTCGATCTCTATCACGACCCCATGCCCGACATGGACAGCTTCGAGGGCTATGCGGGCGAGACGGTTTCGGCGCTCTATCAACTGGCGGCCATGGTGCTCAACAAAGGCGAGCCGGTCGAGCCAGGCGATGCGGCCGGGCATCTGGGCGTGGCCCATGCCTTGATCGGGCATTTACGGGCCTTCGGCTTTCATGCCAGCCAGGGCCGGGTGATGCTGCCGCTGAGCGTCTTTACCGCCCACGGGGTGAGCGAAAGCGCCATCACCACGGGGACGGACAGCCCGCAGCTGCAGGCGGCGCTGGCGCAGCTGGCCGACATGGCCAAGACGCATCTGGACCAGGCGCAGGCTGCCGCCGTGGCTCTCCCGCGAGCGGTGCGGCCGGTGTTTGCCCCGATCGGGCTGTTGCGGCTGGACTGGAAGCGGGTGCAACGCCAGGTGCAGCAGCCCTTTGCCGTGCCGCAAGCAACGCCCGATTGGCGCAAGATCGCCGCCATGGCAGGATGGGGCTGGCGTTTCAGCTAGGGACCAAGGGGACGGGGCATGGCGGCGGCTTGGCTGGGGCGGCTGGCGCCCGATATCGACCTGGTGGTGCGGCGCTTTCCCTTGCCCATCGTGCTCCTGGCACTGGGCGCGGTGGCGTTCGTGGCCTCGGTCAACACCTGGGTAAACCCCGCCGACGAGTTTACCCTGCGCGTGGTGCTGGGGCTGTGGACGGCGGCAGTGGTGGCCACGGCCGGGGTGCTGTTTGCCGAAAGCCGGCCCGATGACCGGTGGGGCCGAATCGCCATGGCCTATGGGCTGCCGCTGGTGGTGTTGGCGCTGTTCCAGTGGCGCGATACGCGCTGGTTCATCCCTTACTTCCTGCCGGCCATTGCGCTGCTGTGGCTGTCGCTGGCCGGTTCTGTCGCGCCCCGGCAGGCGCGGGGTGCGGTGGGGGACCGGTATTGGTGGCTCAACCAGCGGGCGGCGGCGTCTGCCTTGGTGGCGGGAGCGGCCTTCGCCATCGTGGCGCTGGGCGCGCTGGCCATGGAGCGCTCGCTGGCGATTCTGTTCGGTGCCGAGCTCGACGCGCTGTTTTATCGCTATGTGCTGCCGGTGGCAGGGGCATTTCTGACGCCGGTCTATTGGCTGGCAACGCTGCCCAGGCTCGATGCCATGCCACCCGATGCGCTGGAGCGGCCCGATTTTCTGGTGCGCGCCGTGGGTTTTTTGGGCCAGTTCCTGCTGACCCCGCTGCTGTTGGCCTATGGGGCGATTCTGTTGGCCTATACGGCGCAGATCGTGGTGCTGGGCACGCTGCCGCAGGGCACGATCGGGTGGATGGTGCTGGGCTTTACCGTGACGGGGGCGGCCAACTGGCTGCTGCTCTATCCTGCCTTCATGGCCGAGCGGCGCCTGGTGCGCTGGTTTCGCCGCCTGTGGTTCTGGCTGACGCTTGTGCCGCTGGGCCTTTACGGTTTGGCCGTGTGGGTGCGCATCGATGCCTATGGGCTGACGCCAGAGCGCATGCTGCTGGTGATGGGCGGGATCTGGGCCGGGCTGCTGACGCTGGTGTTCCTGGTACGGCGTGGCGACATCCGCCTGATCGCCGGGCTGGCGGCCGCGGTGCTGCTGGTGTTCAGTATCGGCCCCTGGAACGCGCAGAACCTGCCGCGCTGGCACCAGCTCGAGCGGCTGCGCGGCGCGCTGGATGCAGGCTATCCGGTGGGCGGGGCGCCGAACTGGACCGCCGAATCGGGCGCGGTGGCGCGTGGGGCGCTGCTTTTCCTGGCCAGCGACGAGGCGGCGCTGAGTGATGTCAACGTTCTGCTGGAGCCGCGCGGCACGCGCGTTGAGCCGGGTGTGCTGGGTGTCTATGAGGCGCTCGATGCCCTGAGCGTGCCCGCCGAACGGGCGGAGGGACCCAGTATGCAGCTCTGGACCCGTGACGTGGCAACCCAGCCGGTGGACGTGGGGCAGACACCGGTGCTGCTGGGTTCGGTGAACGCCTGGACCAAGGCGAGCGCAACGCCTACGGGCCTGACGCTGGTGCTGGAGGGCACGCGGCTGGGGGTGGGGCGCAATCTGGCCGCCACGCAGCCGGGGCCGGTGGCGGCCTGGTTCGAGATGGCGGACTGGCTGGCCATGCAGGGTGAGACGGCGCTGGCGGTGCCCTATCTCGATTTCAGCTTCGAGGGGCGCGCCTATCGCCTGGCGGTGGACAGCACCATGGTGTCGCGCGATGACGCAGGCGCCTCGACCTGGATGCAGCTGTCTGGCATTTTGTTTGCCGATCAACCCTCTGGAGGAACGCCATGACCGCTATCACGCTGTGGGGACGCAGCAATTCGGGCAATGTGCAAAAAGTGGTCTGGGCGCTCGAAGAGCTCGAGCTCGACTATGAGCACGTGCAACTGGGCGGCAAGTTCGGCGGGCTCAAGGATCCCGATTATCTCGAACTCAACCCCAATGGCTTGGTGCCCACGCTGCGCGATGGGGAACTGGTGATGTGGGAGAGCAATGCCATCGTGCGCTATCTGTGCGCGCAATATGCCTCCGGGCTGCTGTTTCCCGTCGATCCGGCGGAACGCGCCATCGTGGATCAATGGGCCGATTGGTGCGCCAGCACGTTTCAGCCGGCCTGGATCGGGGTGTTCGGGCTGATGGTGCGGGTGCCGCCCTCCAAGCGCGATCCGGCGCTGCTGGCGGCCAAGCTTGCCGATGCCAATGCCGCCTTCACCCTGCTCAATGCGCGGCTGGGCCATTCGCCCTGGCTGGGCGGGGATGGGATGACCTATGCCGACATCATTGCCGGGGTGTCGCTCTATCGCTGGTTCACGCTCGATATCGAGCGCATCGCGTTGCCCCATGTGGAGGCCTGGTACGAGCGGCTGCAGCGGCGGCCGGCGTTCAAAAAGGGTGTGGAAGTGTCCTATGAGGACCTGCGGGCGCGGGACTAGGCCGGGCCGGGGCACCAGAAGCTGCCCCTAAAAGCACGAACACCCGCCTAAATATTGGCGGGTGTTCGGAAAGTCTCCAGCGATGCGACGTCCAGCAAAACCTTAGAAGGTGCTGGCATGGTCGCGAGCAATGCGCTGGATATCGGTGCGGGAAATGCCCAGATCGTTCAACTGACGATTGTCCAGAGCGTTCAGTTCCCGAACGGTCTGCTGGTAGGCAGCCCACTTGCGCAGCGTCTTGCGAATGTCCATTTGGTCTCTCCTTGTTTCGACGCGTCATATCTAGGCCCGGCACGTCCAGATGTGCAGACCGAAAAAGCTCAAGCTTGCCATGCGTGTTTCGCAGGGCTTTGCCTGTGGACGGTTCATGCCCCATTAACATTGTGCGCAAACCAAAGCGGCCGCCGGGAGAGTCCCGACGGCCGCTTCGCAAGGGGTTAAGCAAGGGTTTACGAACGGTCGAACAGACCTTTTGTCATCTTGGAGAAGTTGGGGCCCGACAGGCCCAGCACATCGGAGTCCCGCTGGACGGGCACATCCATCTCCTTGAGCGTCTGCCGAACGTCGACCAGGCGCTTGAGGCGCCAGACTGCACGTACGAACATGGGCGTTCTTCCGGAAAATTGGCGACAGAACCAATGTGGGCGTCTTGCCGGGGCTTTGGAATGCCCTAAGCGTCAAGCACGCCATGCGGTTTGCGCATGGCGGCTTTCATTACCCGGTCGCAATCGGCGCGATCGAAGGCGGCCGGTTACTCGGCCGCCTTGGATTTGGCAGGACGTCGCTCCATGACTTCCTTGAGGAAGGTGCCGGTGTGGGAGCGGGGATTGTCGGCAATGTCCTCAGGGCGGCCCACGCCCACGATCTCGCCCCCGCCATCCCCGCCCTCGGGGCCCAGATCGATGACCCAGTCGGCGGTCTTGATCACCTCGAGATTGTGCTCGATGACGACAACCGTATTGCCCGTGTCGACCAGCTCGTGCAGCACTTCGAGCAGCTTGGCGACATCGTGGAAATGCAGCCCGGTGGTGGGTTCGTCCAGCATATAAAGAGTGCGGCCGGTGGCGCGCTTGGACAGCTCCTTGGAGAGCTTGACGCGCTGGGCCTCGCCGCCCGAGAGCGTGGTCGCGGGCTGGCCGACCTTCACATAACCCAGCCCGACGCGCTGCAGGGTTTGCAGCTTGTCGCGAATAGTGGGGACGGCCGAGAAGAACTCGGCGCCCTCGTCGATGGTCATGTCCAGAATGTCGGAGATGGACTTGCCCTTGAACTGCACTTCCAGGGTTTCGCGATTGTAGCGCTTGCCCTTGCACACGTCGCAGGTGACGTAGACGTCGGGCAAAAAGTGCATCTCGATCTTGATGACGCCATCGCCCTCGCACTTCTCGCAGCGCCCGCCCTTGACGTTGAACGAGAAGCGCCCAGGGCCATAGCCGCGCGCCTTGGCTTCGGGCAGGCCGGCGAACCATTCACGCAAGGGGGTGAAGGCACCGGTATAGGTGGCGGGGTTGGAGCGCGGGGTGCGCCCGATGGGCGACTGGTCGATGTCGATGACCTTGTCGAGGAATTCCAGGCCCGTGAGGCTCTCATGGGGCGCGGGCACGACGCGCGCGCCGTTGAGCCGGCGGGAAATGGCCTGATACATGGTGTCGATCATCAGTGTGGACTTGCCGCCGCCCGACACCCCGGTGATGGCCACGAACATGCCCAGCGGCACGTCGACCGAGACATTTTTGAGATTGTTGCCGGTGGCACCCTTGAGGCTGAGCTTTTTGGCCGGATTGGCCTGCCGCCGCTCGGCGGGAATGGCAATGCCCATGCGGCCCGAAAGATAGGCGCCGGTGAGGCTGTCGGGGTGCTTGAGGATATCGTCGGGCGTGCCCTGGGCGACGATATGGCCGCCATTGACGCCGGCGCCCGGCCCGATGTCGAGCACGTAGTCGGCGGTCAGAATCGCGTCCTCGTCGTGTTCGACCACGATGACGGTGTTGCCCAGATCGCGCAGGCGCCGCAGCGTATCGAGCAGGCGGGCATTGTCGCGCTGGTGCAGGCCGATGGAGGGCTCGTCGAGCACATAAAGCACCCCGGTGAGCCCCGAACCGATCTGGCTGGCGAGCCGAATGCGCTGGCTTTCGCCACCCGAGAGCGAGCCCGAATTGCGCGCCAGCGTGAGATAGTCCAGACCCACATCGTTGAGGAACGCAAGGCGGTCGCGGATTTCCTTGAGAATGCGCTCGCCGATGACCTTCTGGTTGGGGTTGAGCGCTTCGGGCAGGTCCGCGAACCAGTCGGCGGCCACCCGGATGGATTTTTCGGTGACCTGGCCGATATGCAGGCCCGCGATCTTGACGGCCAGGGCCTCGGGCTTGAGGCGATAGCCGTCGCACGCCAGGCAAGGAGCCGAGGACATGTAGCGCTCGATTTCCTCGCGCATGCCCGCCGACTCGGTTTCCTTGTAGCGCCGCGACAGATTGCCGATGACGCCCTCGAAGGGCTTGGTGGTCTTGTAGGTGCGCAGGCCGTCGTCATAGACGAAGGTGATCGGGGTCTTGCCGGTGCCGTGCAGCACGGCATCGCGCACCTTGGCGGGCAGCTCCGACCAGGGCGTGTCGGTGGAGGCGTCGAAGTGCTTGACCACCGCGTTCAGGGTCTGCTGGTAATAGGGCGCCGAGGTCTTGGACCAGGGCAGTACGGCGCCGTCGCGCAGCGACAGCGCGGCATCGGGCACAACCAGATTTTCGTCGATCTTCTGCTCGGTGCCGAGCCCGTCGCAAACCGGGCAGGCGCCAAAGGGATTGTTGAACGAGAACAGGCGCGGCTCGATCTCGGCAATGGTGAAGCCCGAGACCGGGCAGGCAAATTTTTCCGAAAAGGTGATGCGGCGTGGTTCGGTCTCGCCTTCGGCGATATCGGCGAATTCGGCCAGCGCAATGCCGTCGGCCAGGCGCAGCGCGGTTTCAAAGCTCTCCGCCAGGCGGCCGGCAATGTCGGGCCCGACCACGACGCGATCGACCACCACTTCGAGATCGTGCTTAAGCTTCTTGTCGAGGCTGGGGGCGTCCTCAATATCGTAGAACTCGCCGTCGATCTTGACGCGCTGGAAGCCGCGCCGCATCAGATCGGCCAGTTCCTTGCGATATTCGCCCTTGCGGCCCCGGATCATGGGCGCGAGCAGATAGAGCCGCGTGCCCTCGGGCAGCTCGAGAATGCGATCGACCATCTGGCTGACGGTCTGGCTCTCGATGGGCAGGCCGGTGGCGGGGGAATAAGGAATGCCCACGCGCGCATAGAGCAGGCGCAGATAATCGTAGATCTCGGTGACCGTGCCCACGGTTGAGCGTGGGTTGCGCGAGGTGGTCTTTTGCTCGATGGAGATGGCCGGCGACAGCCCGTCGATCTGCTCGACATCGGGCTTCTGCATCATTTCCAGGAACTGCCGGGCATAGGCCGACAGGCTTTCCACATAGCGGCGCTGGCCTTCCGCATAGATGGTGTCGAAGGCCAGGGACGATTTGCCCGAGCCCGATAGCCCCGTCATCACGATCAGGCTGTCGCGCGGCAGCCGCACGTCGATATTCTTGAGATTGTGCTCCTTGGCGCCACGAATGACGATTTCACGATTAGAAGTGGAAGCATTCGCCATGGGGAAATCCGTGGATGGGCGCGCCCGAGAGGGAGCGGCAAGTCGCGCTGAGTGAGTGCTGAACGGACAAGGTGGGTCCGCGGTTCAGATAGGCCCGGCGCGCCGCGCCCGCAAGGGCAGGCGATGGAGCCAATCCGCACCTGAAGGAACGTAAGCAGAACATCCGGGAGTCGGTCAAGAGCCGTACGCGAATTTGCGGCGTAAGGCTTGACTCATGTTCAAATCGAGAGAACATATAGGGAACAATCGGCGCTGAGCTGTGAGCTTGCAGAATCTGGATTCGGCAAGAGCGAGCCGAGGGTCTAGAGTGCCCGCCAAAGTGTGGACCCGCCAACGGGCGGGCAAGAGTATGCGGAAGGATCGGTAGACATGGCAGGCAGTGTGAACAAGGTCATCCTGGTGGGTAATCTGGGCAACGACCCGGAAGTGCGCAGCCTGCCCAGCGGCGGCAAGGTGGTGAACCTTTCGGTAGCGACCTCGGAGAATTGGCGCGACAAGACTTCGGGCGAGCGCCGCGAGCGCACCGAATGGCACCGCGTGGTGATCTTCTCCGAAGGGCTGACGCGCGTGGCCGAGCAATATCTGCGCAAGGGCTCCAAGGTCTATATCGAAGGCCAGCTGCAGACGCGCAAATGGCAGGACCAGTCGGGTGCCGACCGCTACTCCACCGAGATCGTGCTGCAGGGCTTCAATGCCAACCTCACCATGCTCGACGGGCGTGGCGAGGGCGAAGGCTCGGGCGACAGCGGTGGCTTCTCGGCCCCGCGCCAGCAGCAATCCGAAGGCCGCCGCCCCTCGGCCAGCCAGCCCGCTTTCCAGGCCGGCGGCATGGATGACGACATTCCGTTCTAAGGGCGGACGGATTTACGCCGAGACGGTCGGCAATGCAAAAGGGCGACCCGGTGGGTCGCCCTTGACGTTTGCAGCGATGCGGAACGAGATCAGCGGGCGAAGGGGACGGCGGCCTTCATCACCTTGCCGGTGCCGTTGTCGGTAACCGAGAAGTTGACGTTGATGGCATTGCCATTGAGCACGATCTGGGCGTCGATAGCGTAGTCCTCGTTGTTTTCGCCGCGGCTGCGATCCTGCAGGTTGAACACGATGCGGTTGCCCTGCTTGCGGCCGATGGCGGTGCCCGAGAAGCGCGCATTGGAGGTCATGGCCGCTTCGTAGCGGTTGTTGACATAGGCCAGGGTACCGTTGATGGAGAGCGTGGTGCCCGCCAAGGTGCAGCGACCCGAATAGTTCACCTTGTCCTGATTGCCCTGGCTGAGGCCCAATCGGCACACCACCGATTCAGGGCGATCGCTGGTCAGCGTGCCACGCCCGCGCCAATCCCCGATATAGGACTGGAGCAGGGCGATATCGGCGGGCGCCGCGGCCACGGGGCCCGCGAGCATGGACCCGGACAGAACAAGACCGAGAAGCGCGGCTGCGCGCATCAGGGGTCTCAACTTCATTTCTTGACGCCTCCTAGCGGATGAAAGAAACGCCCCCCGGCGACTAGCAGCGCTGGCAATATAAACAGATCGCCTAAAAGCGCCAGTCCGAGCGTTATAACAAAAAGTGAACCAAACAACGCAACTTGTGGCAGGGCCGAGGTCATGACGATGGCCGTGCCGGCGCACAAGATAATCGTGGTGGCAATGATTGCACCCCCTATTCGGTCGAGCGTGTGCTTGACCGCATCGAGGTGATCTCGGCCCTCCTGACGCCGGGCGTGCAGATAATGGGACAGGAAGTGGACCGTGTCGTCCACGGCAATGGCAAAGGCGATGGTGAGGGCAATCACCGTCACCAATTGCAGCCCCGACCCGGCCAGATAGAGATAGGCCTCGGTGCCCAGTATGGGGAAGAGATTGGGCACCACCGACGCTAGCGCCACGCGCCAGGACATGAAGGCAAAACCGATCAGGAACACGTTGACCAGCACGCTCAAGGTGAGATCGAGCTGCAGGCCGCGCACGATGGTGTCGGTGGCAAAGGTGGTCAGCACGCGGAAGCCCCCCACCTCGGCATCGGTAATGCCCGCTTCGCGCAGCGCGTTCTCGGTGCTCGACACCAGGTCCTTGAGATCGTCCGAAGCGATGATGGTGGGCATGAAGCCGGTGACCAGCGCCTGCATGCCGTCATCGGTGACAAAGCGCTTGCGCAGGAAGGGCCCGACGGCCTCGAAGATCTGATCGCGGGTGAAGCCGGTCTCGGCATAGTGGGTGAAGCTGGCCGCCGAGATCACCTTGTTCTGCCCCAGTTCGCCCTCCAGGACTTGGTGCACGCGGCGGATCTTTTCGAAATCTTCGTCGCCGATGTCGGGGATGCCCTGGGACAGCGGCACGCGCACATAGAGGGGTGCCACGCCGCCCACGCCCGCATCGATGTTCTCGGCCGCCTCGATGGCCGTGGAACTGGTGGCCACGTAGTCCTCGAAGGAAAAGCGCGGCTCGATGAGGAAATAGGGGATGATCAGGACGAAAATCGAGAGAATGCCGCCCAAGGCGATCGGCCGGCCGAAGCGCGTGGCCAGGAACCAGGAAAAGGGCAGGGGGGCGGTGAGCGCGAAACTGGGCGTCTTGGGCAGCTTGAGGCCCATGTTGACCACGGTCTTGAGCAGCAGCGGCAGGAAGGTGGTGACGCACAGATAGATCAGGAAAGACGAGAAGGCGCCCGCGATGGAAAATTCGCGTACGCCCTGGCCAGGGGTGAGCGAGAGCGAGCTGAACGAAACCAGCGACACCAGCATGGTGAGGGCCGCGGCCGGCGCCACCAGCTTGATGGTGGCATCCACGGCCTTTTTGGGGTCCATGCCGTCGCGCCAGAAATTGAGCCAGTTGAAGGTGAAGAACAGACTTTCGGCGAAGGCGATCACCAGCACCAGCGTGGTGACGATGATGGTGAGGAAGCTAAACGAGCCGAAAAAGAACAGGATCAGGCCCATGGACCAGACCACGGCCACGAAGGGCGTGGCGGCGACGATGAGCGCGCCCCAGAGTGAGCGCAGCGAGAACAGGGCGATCAGCGCACCCAGGCCGAAGCCGTAGACGGTGAACTTGACCTGATCGTCGACCGCCGCGCCCAGCATTTCGGAGGTCCAGACCGGGGGGCCGGTCAACTCGACCTGGAAATTGTCGGAACGGTACTGGGCGGCAGTGGCCTCGAGCGAGGCGATCATGGCCTTGGTGCCGTCCCGGGCCGTGGCCTCGGGATCGGGGAACATGATCATCACCACGCCCGAGAGATCGGGCACGATGAGATTGCGCATCAGCGGGTCGTTCTGCTGCAGATTGGTGAGTGCGGCCGCAACCTCCTCGCGCGAGGTCATGCCCTCGGGGACCGAGGGGGTGGAGCCGCCATCGGCAGTGGGCGAGCGCAGCGTGAAGGCGGACATGGTGCCCACCGCATATTCGCTAAGCTCAAGATCGAAGGCCAGGTTGCGGGCCTTTTCGAGCACTTCGGGATCGGTCAGGTCGGGCGAATTGACCAGGAGATAGATGTCGTTCTCGAAAGTGCCGAAGGTTTGCGAGAGCCGCTCATAGGCATCGTATTCGTGTCCCGACTCGGCAAACACGCGCAGCAGATCGCCATCGACATTGGCCTTGGGCATCTGGAAAAAGCAGAAGACGGTGAGCAAGAGCACCAGCACGCCCATGATGCGCGGATGCTTGAGCGTGGTGAACCCGATATGCTCGAGACCAAAGCCGATGGAACGCCCGTGGCCGTAAAACCAGCCGCCGACGCGCTTGAAAAATGATTCGTTGGGCACGAGCAGCAACTCCGAAGGCCGGTCCGAGACGGGCGCGATTTCTACTGTCTTGAGTGTTCGGCGTCCAGCACGGGGCGCCCCGACCCATGATTTTGTCACGCATCGAGCGATCACGTGTCCGTTTCGGCACTTTTGAGGTCCCGGGCCGGGGCTGCGGGCCTGCCGGCGTTGGCCAAAAGCCGTGGGTGCCCTATATAGTGAAGCAGTCGTTCATAGCAGAATCAGCACAGTGACAGATATTCCCCAGAACGAGGGCGGCCTGCCGGAGCCCTCCGACATCGCGCCGATCTCGATCACCGACGAAATGCGCAAGTCCTATCTCGACTACGCCATGAGCGTGATCGTGAGCCGGGCACTGCCGGACGTGCGCGATGGCCTAAAGCCGGTGCATCGGCGCATTCTCTATTCCATGCACGAGCAGGGTTATGAGTGGAACCGGCCCTACCGCAAATCGGCCCGCGTGGTGGGCGACGTCATCGGTAAATATCACCCGCACAGCAATGACGCGGTCTATATGTCGCTGGTGCGCATGGCGCAGGAATTTTCCCTGCGCGTGACGCTGATCGACGGCCAGGGCAATTTCGGCTCGGTGGACGGCGATATGCCGGCGGCCATGCGCTATACCGAAGTGCGCATGGAAAAGGTGACGGGGTTCCTGCTCGAGGACATCGACAAGGACACCGTCAACTTCAAGGACAATTACGATAATTCCGAGCGCGAGCCGGCGGTGCTGCCGGCGCGGTTCCCCAACCTTCTGGTCAATGGCGCCAGCGGCATTGCCGTGGGCATGGCCACCAATATTCCCACCCATAATCTGGGTGAGGTGATCGACGCGCTCCTGGCCGTGATCGAGAATGCCGACATCACCACCGAAGAGCTGATGCAGATCGTGCCGGGGCCCGATTTCCCCACTGCGGGCATCATCATCGGGCGCTCTGGCATCCGGCAGGCCTATGAGACCGGGCGCGGCGCCGTGCTGATGCGCGGCCGGGTGCATACCGAGGAGCTGCGGCGCGAGCGCGAAGCGCTCATCATCACCGAAATTCCCTATCAGGTGAACAAATCGGCGATGATCGAGAAGATCGCCGAACTGGTGCGCGAAAAGAAGGTCGAGGGCATTTCCGACCTGCGCGACGAATCGGACCGCAACGGCATGCGCGTGGTCATCGAGCTCAAGCGCGACGCCGTGGCCGACGTGGTGCTCAACCAGCTCTATCGCTTCACGCCGCTGCAATCGTCGTTTGGCTGCAACTTCGTGGCGCTCAACGGCGGCAAGCCCGAGCTGATGGGCTTGCGCGACATGCTGCTGGCCTTCATGGAATTCCGCGAGGAAGTGGTGACGCGCCGCGCCCGCTTCCTGCTCAACAAGGCTCGCGACCGCGCCCATATCCTGGTGGGCCTGGCCGTGGCCGTGGCCAATATCGACGAGGTCATTCACCTGATCCGTACTGCGCCCGATCCGGCGACGGCGCGCGAGCAGCTGATGGCGCGCGACTGGCCGGCCAGCGACGTGGCCCCCCTGATCGCTTTGATCGACGATCCGCGCCACCGCATCAACGAGGACGGCACCTTCAAGCTTTCCGAAGAGCAGGCGCGCGCCATTCTCGCGCTCACCCTGTCGCGCCTGACCGCGCTGGGCCGCAACGAGATCGGCGACGAGCTGGATGGGCTGGGCAAGGACATCTCGGAATATCTCGACATCCTGCGTTCGCGCGAGCGGGTGATCGGCATCATCAAGGAAGAGCTGATCGCGGTGCGCGACCAGTTCGCCACCCCCCGCATCACCACTATCGAGGATGGCGGCGGCGACCTGGAAGACGAGGACCTGATTGCCCGCGAGGACATGGTGGTGACCGTGACCCATGGCGGCTACATCAAGCGCGTGCCGCTCTCGACCTATCGGGCGCAGAACCGGGGCGGCAAGGGCCGCTCGGGCATGTCCACGCGCGACGAGGATTTCGTCACCCGGCTGTTCGTGGCCAATACCCATACGCCGGTGCTGTTCTTTTCCTCGCGCGGCATCGCCTACAAGCTCAAGGTGTGGCGCCTGCCGCTGGCGGCGGCCAATGCGCGCGGCAAGGCCCTGATCAACATCCTGCCGCTCGAGCAGGGCGAACGCATCACCTCGATCATGCCCTTGCCCGAGGACGAGGCGAGCTGGGGCAATCTGGACATCATGTTTGCCACCACGCGCGGCACGGTGCGCCGCAACTCGCTGGCCGATTTCGTGGAGGTGCGCCAGAACGGCAAGATCGCCATGAAGCTCGACGAGGGCGACGCCATCGTGGGCGTGGAAACCGCCACGGCCAATGACGACGTGCTGCTGACCACGGCCATGGGCCAGGCGATCCGCTTCTCGGTGGAAGACGTGCGCGTGTTCAAGGGCCGCGATTCGATGGGTGTGCGCGGCATCGCGTTGGCCGAGGGCGACGTGGTGATCTCGATGGCCGTGATCAACCATTCCGACGCCACGGCCGAGCAGCGCGCCGCCTATCTCAAGCGCAGCCGCGCCATGCGCGGCGAAGTGGAGGCCGAAGACGCCGCCGCCGACGAGGCGGGCGTGGAAGCGGGCGAGCTGGACCAGGAGCTCTACGCCAAGATGGGCGCCCAGGAGCAGTTCATCCTCACCATCTCCGAGAACGGCTATGGCAAGCGCAGCTCCAGCCACGAGTTCCGCATCACCGGCCGTGGCGGCAAGGGCATCGTGGCCATGGCCGTCAACAAGCGCAACGGCAAGCTGGTGGCCAGCTTCCCGGTGGCCGAAGACGACCAGATCATGCTGATCAGCAATGGCGGGCAGACCATCCGCCTGCCGGTGGGCGGCGACAAGCCCATCCGCATCGTCTCGCGCGGCAGCCAGGGCGTGATCGTGTTCGACACGGCCGAGGGCGAGAAGGTGGTGTCGGTGGAGCGCATCAGCGAGCCCGAGGCCGCCGAGGGGGCGGAGACGCCCGACGACGAGGTGTAAGCCTTCGGGGACCAGAATTGGATGACGAGGGGCGCTGCGGCGCCCCTTGGTGTTTGGTGCGCTCCGATGGCTCTGTGGCTCTCCGATCCCCACCCCGACCCTCCCCTTGGTAAGGGGAGGTGGCCTGACTGCTGGCACGGTGGCTGCCGTCTCCCTCCCCCTGGTCAAGGGGGAGGGTTGGGGTGGGGGTAAGGCCGGGTGTGGCGCGGATGGGTTTGGGGCTTCCCGATCCCCACCCCGACCCTCCCCTTGGAACGGGAGGAAGGTCGACTGCTGGCACTGGGGTGCCGGCTCCCTCCCCCTGGTCAAGGGGGAGGGTTGGGGTGGGGGTTAGGCCGGGCGTGGCACGGATGGGTTTGGGGCTTCCCCATCCCCACCCCAACCCTCCCCTTGGAAGGGGAGGTGGCCTGACTGCTGGCACTGGGGTGCCGGCTCCCTCCCCCTGGTCACGGGGGAGGGTTGAGGTGGGGGTTAGGCCGGGTGCGGCGCGGGACAGGTTTGGGGCTTCCCGATCCCCACCCCGACCCTCCCCTTGGAAGGGGAGGGAGGTCGACTGTTGGCACGGTGGCTGCCGTCTCCCTCCCCCTGGTCACGGGGGAGGGTTGGGGTGGGGGTTAGGCCGGGCGTGGCACGGATGGGTTTGGGGCTTCCCGATCCCCACCCCGACCCTCCCCTTGGTAAGGGGAGGGAGGTCGACTGCGGGCACGGTGGCTGCCGTCTCCCTCCCCCTGGTTAAGGGGGAGGGTTGGGGTGGGGGTTAGGCCGGGTGTGGCGCGGATGGGCTTGGGGCTTCCCGATCCCCACCCCGACCCTCCCCTTGGAAGGGGAGGGAGGTCGACTGCGGGCACCGTCCCGCCCTCTGCCTCCCCATCTCAAAGGTCACGCCAATGCCCTTGCCAAGCTCTGCCCTTGAGTGCTTGATCTCCACATGCTGGAGGCGCCGTAAATGTTTGATCCTGCAACTCTTGCCACCTATCTGGGAGCCTGTTTTCTGCTCGCCATCGTGCCCGGGCCGACTGTGACGGTGATCATTGCCAATGCGCTGGCGCGGGGCACCGGGGCGGGGCTGGCTATCGTGGCGGGCACGCAGGCCGGGTTTTTGGTGATGACGCTGGTGGTGGCGCTGGGCATGCAGGCACTGGTGGCATTCATGGGCTGGGCCTTCGATGCCATCAAGCTGATCGGGGCGGCCTATCTGATCTGGCTGGGCTACAAGATGCTGCGCGCCGATGGGCGGCTGGGCACGGCCCAGGCCCAGCGCGACAAATCGGCGGGGCGGCTGGCGCTCGAAGGGTTCCTGGTCATCCTCTCCAACCCCAAGGCGCTGGTGTTTTTAGGCGCCTTTCTGCCCCAGTTCGTGGATGTGAGCCGGCCGACCTTTCCCCAGGTGGTGACGCTGGGGCTGTTCTTCATGCTGGTGGCCGGCACCTCGGACGCGCTTTATGCGGTGGTGGCGGGCCGGGCGCGGGGGCTGCTGAGCGCGGCGCGCGTCAAGACCGTGTCGCGGGTTTCGGGCCTGATCCTGATGGCGGGCGGGGTGTGGCTGGCCCTGCAGCGGCGGGCCTGATCGGCTTGCCATGATGGCCAAGCCATGACAGAACCCGCCCGAGTGCAACGCCAAGCCGGACTGCCGCGATGACGCAACTTGTGGGGTTTTATCCAGGCTCGTTCGACCCGGTGACCAATGGGCATCTGGACGTGATCGAGCGCGCCTGCAAGCTGGTGGACCGGCTGGTGGTGGCCGTGGGCACCCATCATGCCAAGCAGCCGCTTTTGAGCCACGAAGCCCGGCTGGCCCTGTTGCACCAGGTGCTCGACCCGATCGGGAAGCGCACCAACACTCAATTCCAGATTGTCGAGTTCAACGGTTTGATGGTGCATGCGGCGCGCGACAATGGCGCCAAGCTCATAATTCGCGGCCTGCGCGACACCACCGACTACAATTTCGAGATGCAGATGGTGGGCATGAACGCCCAGATGGCGCCCGACCTGCAGACGGTTTTCCTGCCCTCCAGCCCTCATGTGCGGCACATCTCGGCCACACTTGTGCGCCAGATAGCCCAGATGGGCGGCGATATTTCCGCCTTCGTTCCCGCAATCGTTCTCAAGGCACTCAAGCAGGCATGAGCACTCTGTTTTCCCGCGCCAACCGCATCGTTGGCACCACCGTTTTCGCCCTCGGCGCGCTGCTGGCGGCCGGCCAGGCCTTCGCCCAGGAGGTGCCGCACCTGCTGCTGACCCTGGACGACGGCGTGGTGGACATCGCATTGAAGCCCGACGTGGCGCCCAAGCATGTGGAGCGCATCGTGACGCTGGCCAATGAAGGGTTCTATGACGGGGTGGTGTTTCACCGCGTGATCCCCGATTTCATGGCCCAGACGGGCGACCCCACCGGCACCGGCATGGGCGGCTCCGAATTGCCCGACCTCGCCGCCGAGTTCAACAGCGAGCCCTTCGTGCGCGGCACGCTGGGCATGGCGCGCGCTGCCGATCCCAACAGCGCCAATTCCCAGTTCTTCATCGTCACCGCCGATGCGCCGCACCTCAATGGCGGTTACACGCTGTTTGGCGAAGTGGTGTCGGGCATGGAATTCGTCGACATGCTGGAAGCGGGCACCTCGGCCAATAACGGCGCGGTGGCCAACCCCGACAAGATCATCTCCGCCAAAATCGAAAACCGCAGCGAATAAAAGGACCTGCCCCATGGCTGACTACGCCGATCCGGAAAACACCCTCGTCATCGAGACCACCCAGGGCAAGGTGGTCATCGCCATGCGCCCTGACCTGGCGCCCAACCACGTCGCCCACATCAAGAAGCTGGCGCGCGAAGGCTTTTACGACGGGATCGTGTTTCACCGCGTGATCGAGGGCTTCATGGCCCAGACCGGCGATCCGACCGGCACGGGCATGGGATCGTCCAAGTATCCCAATCTCAAGCAGGAGTTCAACGCCGAACCCCACGTGCGCGGCACCACCTCCATGGCCCGCTCGCAGAACCCCGACAGCGCCAATTCGCAGTTCTTCATCTGCTTTGACGATGCACGGTTCCTCGACCGCCAGTACACGGTGTGGGGCAAGGTCGTGGAAGGCATGGAGAACGTGGACAAGATCAAGCGCGGCGAGCCGGTCAAGAACCCCGATTCGATGACCACCGTGCGCGTGGCCGCCGACCTGGCCTGACATGCTGCGGGCGATTGCGCTTGCAACGCTTCTGGCGGGGGCCGCAGTGCCGGCCCTCGCCACCGGCGGCATGACCTGCACGGCAGGAGACGCCGCCGAACTGAGTTTTGGTTTCGGGCACCTGCCGGTCCTCAACGTCATCAGCGCCAGCCTCAGCGTGGGCAAGACCCGCTGGTCCACCAATCCTGACATCTTTGCCGGCACGCCCATCGCTGTGGGGCAGGCGTTCCAGGACGATCACACGCTGCAGATCGATCTGGTCGATGCCAATGTCGAGCGCGTGGTGGCGCAGCTGCGCGTCTTTATCGCCCAGGAGGCGGGGGAATATGTCTATGGCGGTACGCTGCGCGTGCCGGGACACGGCGCCTGGCCGGTGGTGTGCGCCGAGTCCTGACCCTTTCTGCCTGGCAGGGCTGCAAGAGGGCTTGCTTTCCTCGCGCTGCGATTTGCATTAAGCCCATGACACCTGCCGCAGCCGGATAGATTAGCTTTATGAAAGTCGACGAATTCGATTTCGATCTGCCCACCGAGCGGATCGCGCTTCATCCGGCCGAGCCGCGCGACAGTGCGCGCATGCTGGTGGTGGGGCCCGATGGCAGCCTGGCCGACAGGGTGGTCACCGATCTCCTGGCCCTGCTGGCGGCGGGCGACGTGCTGGTGGTCAACGACACCAAGGTGCTGCCAGCCGAACTCAAGGGCGTGCGCATTCGCGGCGAAAACCGCTCCGGCGTCTCGTTCAACCTGCACAAGCGCATCGATGCCCGCGCCTGGCGCGCCTTTGCGCGGCCGGCCAAGCGGCTGGCGCTGCTCGATGAACTGGAACTGGGCGGCGACGATACCCGCCCGCCGCTCAAGGCGCTGGTGACGGGCAAGGGCGAAACCGGCGAGGTGACGCTCGAATTTGCCCTGGGCGGGGCCGAGCTGGACGAAGCTATCAAATCCTACGGCGCCATGCCGCTGCCGCCCTATATCGGCAGCCAGCGCGCGCCCGAGGAGCGCGACAAGACCGACTACCAGACCGTCTATGCGCAAAAGGACGGCGCGGTTGCGGCCCCCACCGCAGGCCTGCATTTCACCCAAGGCCTGTTGCAGGCGTTGCAAGACAAGGGCGTGACGCTGGAAAAGGTGACGCTGCATGTGGGCGCGGGCACTTTTTTGCCGGTCAAGGTCGACGACACCAAGGACCATGTGATGCACGCCGAATGGGGCACCATCGATGCGGCCGCCGCCGGGCGGATCGCTGAAGCCAAGGCGCGCGGCGGGCGCATCGTGGCGGTGGGCACCACCAGCCTGAGGTTGCTCGAAAGCTCCGCGCGGGCGAGCGGGGAAATCGCAGCCTTTTCAGGCGATACCGACATCTTCATCACACCGGGATTCAAGTTTCGCGTGGTGGATGTGCTGATGACCAATTTCCATCTGCCGCGCTCGACCCTGATGATGCTGGTCAGCGCGTTTGCCGGGCTGGAAACCATGCGCAGCGCCTATCGGCACGCCATAAACGATCACTACCGGTTCTATTCCTATGGCGATGCCTCGCTGCTGTTCAGGAGCCCCCAGGCGTGAAAGAGGTCAACTTTACCCTTGCGGCCACCGACGGGGCGGCACGCACCGGCCAGATCGACACTCCGCGCGGCGAAATCCGCACCCCGGCCTTCATGCCGGTGGGTACGGCGGGCACGGTCAAGGCCATGTATCCCGAGCAGGTGCGCGAGACCGGCGCCGATATCCTGTTGGGCAATACCTACCATTTGATGCTGCGGCCCGGCGCGGAGCGCGTGGCGGCGCTTGGCGGCCTGCATGTGTTCATGGATTGGGCGCGGCCCATCCTGACCGATAGCGGCGGCTTTCAGGTGATGTCGCTGGCCAAGCTGAGGAAACTCACCGAATCGGGGGTTACCTTCCGCTCCCATATCGACGGTTCGGCCTATGAGTTGACGCCCGAGCGCTCGATCGAGATCCAGACGCTGCTCGATAGCGACATCATCATGCAGCTCGACGAGTGCATTGCGCTGCCCGCCGAGCGCAAGGAGATCGAGCGCGCCATGCAGCTCTCGCTGCGCTGGGCCGAGCGTTGCAAGACCGCCTTCGGCAACCAGCCGCACCGGGCCCTGTTCGGCATCGTGCAGGGGGGCGACGATGCGGCCTTGCGCGCGCAATCGGCTGCCGGGCTCAAGGCCATCGGGTTCGACGGCTATGCTGTGGGCGGGCTGGCCGTGGGCGAGCCGCAGGAGGTGATGTTCCGCGTGCTCTCCGACATCACGCCCGAATTGCCGACCGACCGGCCGCGCTATCTGATGGGCGTGGGCAAGCCCGACGACATTCTGGGCGGCATCGAGCGCGGCATCGACATGTTCGATTGCGTGCACCCCACCCGGGCGGGGCGGCACGGCCATGTCTATACACGCTTTGGGGTGATCAACCTCAAGAATGCCCGGCACAAGGACGATCCGCGCCCGCTGGACGAGGCCTCGCCCAATGCCAATTGCCGGCGGTTTTCGCGCGCCTATCTGCACCACCTGGTGCGCACCGAGGAAATTCTGGGTGCCATGGTGCTCAGCCAGATCAACCTGGCCTATTATCAGGAGCTGGTGGCCGGCACGCGCACGGCCATTGCCGCCGGCCGGCTGACCGATTTTGCCGCAGAAACGCGCGCGGGCTGGGCTCGCGGCGACCTGCCGCCCGTTTGAGGAAAGGACGACCCATGTCCACGCCCGATTTTGCCGCACTGGCTGCCCACAAAGCGCGCCTGAGCCAGACCACCATGCGCGACTTGTTTGCAGCCGAGCCTAACCGCTTTGCGCAATTTTCGGCGCAAGGCTGCGGCATTCTGCTCGATTACTCTAAAAACCGCATCGATGCCGAAGCCTTTGCGGCCCTGATCGACATGGCGCGGGGTGCGGGCGTGGAAGCCCGGCGCGACGCGATGTGGGCAGGCGCCCATATCAACACCACCGAAGACCGGGCCGTGCTGCACATGGCGCTGCGCCACCAGGGCGACACCCCGGTGCTGGTGGATGGAGCCGATGTGATGCCTGCGGTGCGGGACACGCTGGCGCGCATCAAAGCCTTCACCGACGCGGTGCGCAGCGGCGAGATTGCCGGCCACACCGGGCACAAGTTCACCGACATCGTCAATATCGGCATTGGCGGCTCCGATCTGGGGCCGGTGATGGTGACGGCGGCGCTGGCGCCCTATACGCGGCCCGACCTGCGCGCCCACTACGTCTCCAATGTCGATGGCGCCCATATGCACGACACGCTCAAGGGTCTCGACCCCGAGCGCACTTTGTTCGTGATCGCGTCTAAAACCTTCACCACCGACGAGACTATGACCAATGCGCGCACCGCGCGCGCCTGGCTGGCCGATGCACTGGGCGAGGCGGCAGTGACGGCGCACTTTGCCGCCGTGTCCACCAATCTCGAAGGCTGCGCCGGGTTCGGCATTGCCGCCGACCGGATCTTTGGGTTCTGGGACTGGGTGGGCGGCCGCTATTCGGTGTGGTCGGCCATCGGCCTGCCGGTGGCGCTGGCCATCGGGTTCGAGGCCTTCAGCCAGATGCTGGCCGGCGCCGCGGCGATGGACGAGCATTTCCGCACCGCTCCGCTGGCGCAGAACCTGCCGGTGATCCTGGGCGTGTTGGGCGTATGGTATCGCAATGGCTGGGGCTTTGCCACCCATGCGGTCCTGCCCTATGACCAGCGCCTCAGCCGGTTTCCCGCCTATCTCCAGCAGCTCGACATGGAGAGCAACGGCAAGCGCGTGACGCTGGCCGGCACTCCGGTGGATTATGCCACCGGTCCCATCGTGTGGGGCGAGCCGGGCACCAATGGCCAGCACGCCTTTTATCAGCTGATCCACCAGGGCACGGACGTGATCCCGTGCGACTTCCTATTGGCCGCCAAGCCGCATGAGCAGTTGCCGCCCCACCACGCCAAGCTGGTGGCCAATTGCCTGGCACAATCGGAAGCGCTGATGCTGGGCAAGACCGAGGCTGAGGTGCGCAGCGAGCTGGAGGCCCAGGGCCTCGGCGCGGACGCTGTTGCGGCGCTTCTGCCGCACAAGGTGTTTCCGGGCAATCGCCCCTCCAACACGCTGCTCTATGCTCAACTGGACCCCCATACGCTGGGTGCGCTGATCGCGCTGTACGAACACAAGGTGTTCGTGCAGGGCACGATCTGGGGCATCAACTCCTTCGATCAATGGGGCGTGGAACTGGGCAAGCAACTGGCCAAGGCGCTGCTGCCCAAGGTTGAAGGCACTGCCGACGCCGAAGGTCACGACAGCTCGACCCAAGGGCTGCTGGCGCATTTCCACGCGTTGCGCGCCTGACATCTCACTCCGCTGCGCCCTGCCGTCAGGGCAGGGTTGCGGGGGAGAAACCAGATTGGGATTGACAGCGCGGGACCAGCCACTATGTTCCGCGCCAATCGCCTTGGCCCTTGCGGCCTTACGGCAAATACCTGGGTGCGCGTAGCTCAGTGGTAGAGCATCCGACTTTTAATCGGATGGTCGAGGGTTCGACCCCCTCCGCGCATACCAATCAAAACAGCTCTTTAGCCCGATAGGCCTCGCATGAGGCCCTGCGTTGCAAGCGCTCGGTGGGTTGGAGCAAACCATACTGCATGACATTGACTGGATCGTGCTGACGACGTGGCAGGGCCATGGCGTCGCGCCCCTGACGATTGCTAGAGGGCGGGATCGTAGTCGACCACGGTGCAGGCCACGCCGACGGCATCGGCGCGGTCGCAGAGCAGGTCTGCGGCGGCGGAACTGGGCAGGGGCCCGGCGATGAGTGTGCCGCTGGCATTGACGTGGGGTTGAAGCGCCAGCAGCAGCGGGCCGAGCTGGCCAACCAGCCCATCCCAGCGGGTGTCCAGGTCCGTGCTGCCCGAGAGATCTTCCAGCGCCACGCCGAAGCTCGTGCCGGTGAGGGCGGGCATGGTCTGCACCTGGGGCAGGGGCACCATGGAGAGGCGAACGGCGCCGCCCTCGGCAGGACGGGTTTCGCCCGGTGGCGTGCCCAGACCGGCCGTGACTGCATCGCGATCGACCACCGTGCCGGGCGGCACGGCTTCGAGAAGGGCCGGAATGCTGACTTCGAGCGCCCCGATGCGGCGCACCATGACGCCCTGGTTTTGTTCGGCGAGCGCAAAGCGGGCCGCAAGCTGGGTGTTCTCCCGCCGCAGCCGGGCGGTTTCCTGGGTGAGGCTGGAGACCTGGCTGCGCAACTGGGTGAGGCTGGCGCCATCGAGCCGCGAGGCATGCAGCCCCGCCAGCCAGCCCTGTGGCATAAGCGCCGAGACATTGGCGGACAACACCGCCAGGCCCCCGCACACCAGGGCCACGATGCCCCAGCGCGTCACATCGGAGGCGCGGAACCGATCAGGCAATCCGGGCAAGCTTTTTCCCCACGAATCAGGCGTTTTCTGCACTGTAGCACCGGCGGCCGCCGTTATCGTTTTACCAAGGCCCTGCTGCCATAAATTCGTGATCTGACGGGCTCATGAAGCGGGCCTGCCCAAGGGACTTCGAGATGACAGACTTGATGGCGATCGTTTTGGCGGCCGGTGATGGCACGAGGATGCGCTCGGCGGTGCCCAAGGTGCTCCATTGCGTGGGCGGCCTGCCGATCGTGAGCCATGTGGTGCGTGCGGCCCAGCACGCCGGCGCCAGCAGCATCGGCGTGGTCACCGCGCCCAACCACGATATCGTGCGCCAGGTGGTGCTGGCGGCAACGCCGCAGGCGCAGTTCTTCGAGCAGGCCGAGCGCCGCGGCACGGCCCATGCGGCATCGATGGCGCGGGCGCTGTTCGACCAGGCGACGGGCTATGTCGCCATCGTTTATGCCGACCACCCGCTGCTGCGGGCCGAGAATTTCACCGCCATCACCCAAAAGCTCGATAGCGGGCTGGACGCAGTGATCCTGGGCTTTCAGCCGGCCGACCCCACTGGCTATGGGCGCTTCATCACGCAAGGCGAGCGGCTCCTGGCCATTCGCGAGCATCGCGACGCCAGTGAAGAGGAACGCAAGATCGGGCTGTGCAATGCCTGCATTCTGGCGTTCAAGGCCGAGGTGTTTCGCGAGCTGATCGACAAGGTCAAGACCGACAACGCCCAGGGCGAATATTACCTCACCGACCTGGTGGGCCTGGCGAATGAGGCCGGCTACGCAGTGGGCTATGCGGTGGCGCCCGAAGTGGATGTGATGGGGGTGAACGACCGGGCGCAACTGGCGCGGGCCGAGGGGCTGTTCCAGGCGCGCATGCGCTCGGCGATGATGGCCAATGGCGTGACGCTGCTCGATCCGGCCACGGTGTATTTTTCGCACGACACCCAGATTGCGCGCGATGTGACCATCGAGCCCTCCGTGGTGTTCGGGCCGGGGGTGCGCGTGGGCGAGGGCGCCATCATTCATGCCTTTTCCCACATCGAAGGGGCAACCATCGGGCCGCGCGCCACCATTGGGCCGTTTGCGCGGCTCAGGCCCGAGGCCGAGCTGGGCGAGGGAGCCAAGGTGGGCAATTTCGTCGAGATCAAGAAGGCCACCGTGGGCGCGGGCGCCAAGGTGAACCATCTCACCTATATCGGGGATGCCGAAATCGGGGCCAAGGCTAATATCGGGGCGGGCACGGTGACGTGCAATTACGATGGGGTGAACAAGGCCAGGACGGTGATCGGGGCCAACAGCTTCATTGGGTCCAATTCCTCGCTGGTGGCGCCGGTGCGCGTGGGCGAGGGCGCCTATGTGGGCTCGGGCAGCGTGATCACCCAGGACGTGCCCGACGAGGCGCTGGCACTGGGGCGGGCCCGGCAGGTGGTGAAACCTGGCCGGGCGACGCTGTTGCGCGAGCGCGCGCTGGCCAAGAAGGCTGCGGCCAAAGGGGAGAAGCACTAGCCATGTGCGGCATCGTGGGCATTATCGGCGCCGAGCCGGTGGCGGACCGGCTGGTGGAGGCGCTGCGGCGTCTCGAGTATCGCGGCTATGACAGCGCCGGCGTGGCAACGCTGGAAGCGGGCGTGGTGACGCGGCGGCGGGCCGAGGGCAAGCTGGTCAACCTCGCCAAGCGCCTGGCGGTGCAGCCGCTGCAAGGGCTGATCGGCATCGGGCACACGCGCTGGGCCACCCATGGCGCCCCCACCGAACAGAATGCCCATCCGCACGCCACCGAGAACGTGGCGGTGGTCCACAACGGCATCATCGAGAATTTCCGCGAACTGCTGGCCGATCTGGCGACCGAGGGCTACCTTCCCAAGACTCAGACCGACACCGAGGCGGTGGCACTCTGGGTGAGCCGCGAAATCGACAGGGGGCAGGACCCCGAAGCGGCCGTAGCCGAAACGCTCAGGCATCTGCGCGGCGCGTTTGCGCTGGCGTTCTTGTTCAAGGGCCAGGAGCACATGCTGATTGCGGCGCGCAAGGGCGCCCCCCTGGCGGTGGGCTATGGCGCCAACGAGATGTATCTGGGCTCGGACGCCATGGCGCTGGCCCCGTTCACCTCGGTGCTGGTCTATCTCGAAGATGGCGACTGGGCGGTGATCACCCCCGATGGCGCCACCATTCGCGACGGATCGGGCGCGGTGGTCAAACGCCCCACGCAGACCTCGCAGGCCTCGGCGCTGCTGGTCGACAAGGGCAATCATCGCCACTTCATGGCCAAGGAAATCTACGAGCAGCCCGAGACGATTTCCCATACGCTGAGCCATTACGTGGACATGGGCAGCGAACGCGCCCAACTGCGCGAAGTGCTGCCCTTCGATTTCGCCGCGCTGTCGCGGCTGACGATCTCGGCCTGCGGCACGGCGTTTCTGGCCGGTTCGATCGCCAAATACTGGTTCGAGCGCATTGCGCGCCTGCCGGTAGACGTGGATGTGGCCTCCGAATTCCGCTATCGCGAGCCGCCGCTGGAAAAGGGCGGGCTATCGCTCTTCATCTCGCAATCGGGCGAAACGGCCGACACGCTGGCAGCGCTACGCTATTGCGCCGGGCAGGACCAATATGTGGCCGCGCTGGTCAACGTGCCCGAATCCACCATTGCCCGGGAAAGCCAGGTGGTGTTTCCCACGCTGTGCGGGCCCGAAATCGGCGTGGCTTCGACCAAGGCCTTCACCGCGCAGCTGACGGCGCTGGCCAGCCTGGCGGTCGCGGCAGGCCGGGCGCGCGGCGTGCTCGACGCGGCGCGCGAGCAGGAGCTGGTGCGGGCCCTGATCGCGCTGCCCAGCGCGGTTTCAGCGGCGCTAGGGGCCGAAAAGCAGATCGAGGCCATCGCCAAGCGGCTCTCCCGGGCCAAGGACGTGCTCTATCTGGGACGCGGGCCGATGTATCCGCTGGCGCTGGAAGGCGCGCTCAAGCTCAAGGAAATCTCCTATATCCATGCCGAGGGCTATGCGGCGGGCGAGCTCAAGCACGGGCCGATCGCGCTGGTGGACGAGGACATGCCGGTGATCGTGGTGGCTCCATCCGACGAGCTGATGGAAAAGACCCTCTCCAACATGCAGGAAGTGGCGGCGCGCGGCGGGCAGATCATCTTGATCACCGACGAGGCGGGGCAGGCGGCGGCGGGCCATGGTGTGGCCGAAACCATCATCATCCCCAAGGTGTCGAGCTTCGTAGCCCCGATCCTGGCGGCGATCCCGGTGCAGCTGCTGGCCTACCACACGGCCGTGGCCATGGGCACGGACGTGGACCAGCCGCGCAACCTGGCAAAGTCGGTGACGGTGGAATAGGGGCATTTGTGCGCTTGGCTCCCTTCACCCTGGCCCTCTCCCCGGAGGGGCGAGGGGACGATGGGGGTTCGGGCCAAAGGGGGAGAGTGACGGACGATGGCCGGGTGGCCGCTGTCCTACGCTGAAAAACCCTCGAAGACGATCTGTTGCACGCGGTCGCGCACCTCTTGGGCAATTGTGGGACTGCGGACGGTCCAGGCGGTGACGGGAGTACCCAGGCTGCGCCAGAAGCGGATGGCGGGGAGGTCGAGGGCTTCGGTATGGCAGGAGATGAAGTCGAACCGGCTCATCGGCCAATGCAGCAAATGGCGCAAGAAAGTGCGCTGGGCGCCTGATAGGCCCTTGTCCCAATCGGGCTTGTCGTAGCCATAGGTGATGATGCCGCGCTTGCCGGCAAAGCCAAAGCTCTTGACCATGATGATCAGAGCCGGATCGAAGCTTTCGAAGGTCAGGGGCCCGGTATAATTGGCCACGGCCTCGGCGGCTTTCTTGGCCAGCATGCCGGTGGCCGGGCCGGTTTGACGCTTGAGCTCGACCTGGAGCATGGTGCGGCCCCCGATCTGCGCCAGAAAATCGGTGAAGCGCTGCGGGCAATCGCCGGTGCTGCTGCCCAGAAGCGGCAGGCGGGTCAATTCGTCAGCGGTGAGATCGCCGACAGGCCCGGGTCGACCGGTGAGGCGCTCGAGGGTGTCGTCGTGAAAGACGATGGGAACGCCATCGGCGCTCAGCTGCAAATCGCACTCGATGGCGTAGCCGGCAGAAATCGCCGCAGCAAAGGCGCTGGCGCTGTTTTCGATGATCCCGCCGGCCCTGTCGTGCAGCCCCCGGTGTGCGATGGGGCGGTCAAAAAGCGGTCGGCGGGACATATTGGATCAATCTATGCAGTTAGAGGGCTCAGGCGACCTCGATCACCGCCTCGATCTCCACCGCCGCACCCAGAGGCAGGGCCGCCACGCCGAAGGCGGAACGGGCATGCTGGCCCTTTTCGCCCAGCACCGAAACCAGAAGGTTCGAGCCGCCATTGGCGACCAGATGCTGCTCGAAGAAGTCCGGGGCGGACGCGACGAAGACGGTCAGCTTGAGGATCTGCTTTACGTTTTCGAGCTCTACACCGGCACTGTGAACGATGTGCGACAACAGGTTGACCGCGCACAGCTCGGCCGCGTTCTGGCCCTGCACCACGTTCATGGTGTCGCCCAGCCGGCCCTCGACGACGCCGCTGGCATCGGAAGAGATCTGGCCCGAGATGTAGATGACATTGCCGGTGCGGCGCACGGGAATGTAGCTGGCGGCCGGAGCCTTGGGCTGGGACAGTTCGTAGCCCAGCTCGCGCAGTTTCTCGATCGGTGTCGTCATAAGTCCTTGCCTTCTTCCTGTGCCTCAGGCGCCAGGGGGCGCCCAAGACGTTTCTGGTAGAGCTTGCCGCGCACCACCGCCCCGGCTCCGAAGCGGTTGCGCACCTTGTCCATGGCCCTCTCGGCCGCAGCCTTGCGGGCCGTGCCGGCCTCGAGAAGATCCCGGGGGTCCTCGCCCGTGGCCGGCCCCAGACCCGACACGCCGATGCCGATCAGGCGAAAGGCCGTGCCGTCGATTTCGCGCGTCAGGAGGCGCAGGCCGGTCTCGAACAGGACGTTGGCAAGCTGGGTGGAGATCATCAAATGGCTGGCGCGCGTGCGCAAGCGAAATCCGGTGGATTTGAGCTTGAGCGTGACGGTATCTCCCACTAGCGCCTTGGCTTTCATGCGTTCCGACAGCCGCTCGCACAGGGCCAGCAATTCCACCGACAGCGAATCGAGATCGGAGAGGTCGGTGTTGAAGGTGGTTTCGCTCGAAATCGACTTCATGGCGTGATCGGCGCTGATGGGGCGGCCGTCCTGCCCCTGGGCCAGCCGGGAGAGCCGCGCCCCCATTTCCCCATAGCGGCGGATCAGATCGTTGGGCGCCATGGCCTGGAGCTGGCCAATGGTCGCCAAGCCATCCTTGGCCAGGGTTTCGGTAAACACCTTGCCCACCCCATAAATGAGGCTGATCGGCTTGTCGGCCAGAAAGGTCTTGGTCTCGGCTGCACCGATGATGGCAAAGCCGCGCGGCTTGTCGAGATCGGACGCAATCTTGGCCAGGAACTTGTTGTGCGACAGACCTACCGAAATGGAAATGCCCAGCTCCTTTTGCACCGTCTGGGCCAGGCGGGCGAGGGTGAGGGCAGGGGTGGCGCGATGCAGCGCGGCCGTGCCGCTGAGGTCGAGAAAAGCCTCGTCGATGGAAATGGGCTCCACCAGCGGGGTGAGCTTGTCCATCAGCACCCGGATCTGGCGCGAGACGCCAACATATTTGGCCATGTTGGGCTTGATGATGACGGCCTGCGGGCACAGCTGGCGGGCCTTGAACATGGGCATGGCCGAGCGCACCCCATATTGCCGGGCAATGTAGCAGCAGGTGGAGACCACGCCGCGCACGCCGCCTCCGATGATCAGGGGCTTGTCGACCAGGGCCGGATCGTCGCGCTTTTCGATGGAGGCGTAAAAGGCATCGCAATCGATATGGGCGATCGAGAGGGTGTCGAGTTCGTCATGCTGGAGCAGGCGCGGCGAGCCGCAGCGCGGGCAGCGCTGGAGCGGGGCATGAGTGGTGCCCCCGACCAGGCAATCGCGGCACAGATGGCTGCGCGCCATGGCTCAGGCCGTGGGGTTGAGCCGGTGCCAGAGACGCATGAAGCGTTCCGGCTTGAGGCCCACATTGGCACACAGCGTCAAAAGCTGGCCCTCATTGCTGGCAAAATAATCGAGCAACCCCATATTGAAGCCATGGCTGTTGATGGCGCCGCGCAGGGACGCGGGATCGTAGCCGGCCAGCTGCATGAAGCGGGCGAGCTCCTCGGGGTTTTCGGCCAGATACCCCAGGCATAAACTCGCGATCTCGGCCAATTCCTGATTCGCTGACGGGTCTTTGCTCATGGCGGGCGCTTGATTTTGTAGGTTTCGTAACGCCTTGAGGGTTAGTTTCACACTGGCCGCGCCCTTTGGGGCGGCCACGGAGCGCAACAGATTATGCCCAAGACGGTGATGATCGTCGAAGATAACGAGCTTAACATGAAGCTCTTCAACGATCTGCTCGAATCTCGCGGTTATGCAGTGATCCAGACCCGCAACGGGCTGGAAGCGCTCGATCTGGCGCGTGCGCACCACCCCGACTTGATCTTGATGGACATTCAACTGCCCGAAGTTTCGGGGCTGGTGGTGACCAAATGGCTCAAGGAAGACGACGAGCTGGCACACATTCCGGTGATCGCGGTAACGGCCTTCGCCATGAAGGGCGACGAGGACCGCATCCTGCAGGGTGGGTGCGAAGGCTACATCTCCAAGCCCATCTCCGTGCCTCACTTTTTGGAAACCATTGAACGCTATATTGGCCCGGCCAAGTAATTGCGGTCTATTGGTTTTTGCGTGGGGAGGCGCGGTCCATGACAGCCCGTGTGCTGATTGTCGACGACAACCCCACCAATCTGCGCCTGCTCGAGGCTCGGCTTTGCGCCGAGTATTTCGAGGTGGTGACGGTGACGTCTGGCGAAGCGGCTCTCAAGCGCTGTGCGCAGGGCGATATCGACCTGGTGCTGCTCGACGTGATGATGCCCGGGCTCGACGGGTTCGAGACTTGCAAGCGGCTCAAGGGCGATCCGCGCATGCACCACGTTCCCGTGCTCATGATCACCGCACTCGACCAGCCGTCGGACCGGGTGCGTGGGCTCGAAGCGGGTGCGGACGATTTCATCACCAAGCCGGTTGATGAGGTGCAGCTGCTATCGCGGGTGCGCAGCCTGTGCCGGCTCAAGGCGCTGATCGACGAACTGCGCGGGCGGCTTGGCGGTGAGGTGGAAGCTGCCATCGATCCGGCCGAGCCGGTGATGGAAGACATCAGCCCGCAGAACGGGCGCGTGCTGCTGATCGAGAACGACCGGCGGCAGGCCGAACGCATTCGCTCCCTGCTCGAACCCAGCCATCAGGTCACGGTGCTGCCCACACCCGCCGATGCCGTGTTCGAGATTGCGGGGGGCAGCTATGAGCTGGCCATCGTGTCGATGGATCTGGGCGAATACGATCCGTTGCGGGTGTGCTCGCAGGTGCGCACGCTCGAGCAGGGCCGCTCGCTGCCTTTGCTGCTGGTGGCCGAAGAGAGCGACCGCAGCCGGGTGGCGCGGGGGCTGGACCTGGGCATCAATGATTTCATCATGCGTCCGCTGGAGCGCAACGAGCTGTTGGCGCGGGTCAAGACGCAGATCCGGCGGCAGCGCTACACGGTGGAGCTGCGCCAGCGTGTGAGCACGACGCTGGCGCTGGCGGTGACCGACGAGCTGACCACGCTCTACAACCGTCGCTACTTCGAACGCCACCTGTCGCTGCTGCTCGACAAGGCGCATGCACAGGCCCGCGACATGGCGATCATGCTGATCGACATGGATTTCTTCAAGGCCGTCAACGACACGCATGGCCATGACGTGGGCGATGCCGTGCTGCGCGAATTTGCCGGGCGGCTGAAACGGTCGATTCGCGGGGTGGACCTGGCGTGCCGCTTCGGCGGCGAGGAATTCGTGGTGCTGATGCCCGACACGGACTATCGGCGCGCCCAGGGCGTGGCCGAGCGCGTGCGCCTGGCGGTCTCCGAACGCGGCTTTGTGGCGCGCGAGGGCAGGGCGCTGCCGCTGACCGTCTCGATCGGCGTGGCGGTGGCCCAAAGCCCGATAGACACGCCCGACGCCCTGATCAAGCGCGCCGATCTGGCGCTCTACCAGGCCAAGCGCGATGGCCGCAATCGGGTGGTCTGCGAGGCGGCGTAACGCCGAAGTCGCCGCGCCTGTTTGCTTGTAAGCACTGCTAACACACTCGATCCAGCGCAATTTGAACAGGGTTCAATTCGATCAAATTGGGTCTAGTAAGGTTACTTATTTACTAACGGGCGCCAATTCACGCGCGAGCGAGCGAGTTTAACTTGCGTTTGGGCGCCGACGGGTTAGGTTTTGTCCATAGGAAGCGGCCCCGGCACGCTTCCTCCCCAAGCCCTACGGCGCCTCTCAGGTCCGCCGCAACTCCTGAGTTCCGTAGGGCGGCTGGTCCGGCGCGGTAAGAGTGGCCTCTTACGTCACTGCGCCGGACCAGCCACTTTTACTTACCCGGCAGCTTCCCCGATCTGGACTTGCCCCCTTGGTGCGGGCGAGGGGTTCGGGCCTTTGGCCGGCGCGTGTCTGATAGCACGATCAGGGGGCTACCAGTGCCGGCGGCTGTCGGCGTCCGGGTCAAAACAAAAGCCCTGCATCGAAGGATGCAGGGCTTTTGGCGTTCAGCTCTGGGGAAGCCAGATTACTTGATCTTGGCTTCCTTGAAATCGACGTGCTTACGCGCCACCGGGTCATACTTACGCTGGGTAAGCTTCTCGGTCATGGTGCGCGAGTTCTTCTTGGTCACGTAGTAGAAGCCAGTGTCAGCGGTCGAAACCAGCTTGATCTTGATGGTATTGGCCTTGGCCATGATCGTTGTCCTTCAAACAGCGAACCGCACGGTCGGCGCGGTGATGCAAAAACCGTGGGCCGCTCGCGCGCCCTGCAATTTGGCCCGCAACCTACGGATTTTGGCGCCTTTGTCAAGCAAGGGCGCCACGGCTGCGGAGCCGATTAGATGCGCTCGGGCGCGGCCGGATCGGGGTGGGTGGCATCAAAACCATGCATGCGATTGGCCCATTGCAGGCCCACCACCGCACCCTTGATCGAGGGCAGCATCAGCAGGGGCAGAACGATCGCCAGGGGAATCATGGTGATGATGTAGGTCCAGGGATCGATGCGATAGGCCATGTCCATATGCAGCATGACGCCGACCAAGAGGTGCCCCACGATCATGATGGCCAGATAGGGCGGCAGGTCGTCGGCGCGGTGGTGATGGAGCTCTTCCCCGCACACGTCGCAGCTGTCCTTGACCTTGAGATAGGCAGAGAACATCTTGCCTTCGCCACACCGCGGGCAGCGGCACTTGGTGCCGTTCCACATGGCCTGGGCCAGGGACCGTTCGGAAGTGGTGGTGATATCCGCCGTCATCGTTTCCCTCGTTTCTGGCCCCTCGGGGGCCCAGACTTAAATGGGCGCCTTCTGCCCTTGAGTGAAGGGGACGGATTGACGCGGTCTCCTTCGGACAACAGTTCAAAGCGCAACGCGCCTGCCACGGGCGCGGCTTCGAGCAGGCGCACGGTGACGCTGTCGCCCAAGCGGAAGCGTTCGCCGGTCCGGTCGCCGATCATAGCCTGCTGCTCTTCGACATAGCGATAAAAGTCATTGCCCAGCGTGGAGGCTGGAATGAAGCCATCGGCGCCGGTGTCGGTCAAGCGCACGAACAGGCCCGAGCGGGTGACGCCCGAAATGCGGCCGGTAAAGCGGGCCCCAATCTGGTCGGCCAGGAAATAGGCCAGCAGCCGGTCGGCGGTTTCGCGCTCGGCGGCCATGGCGCGGCGTTCAGCCATGGAAATGTGCTGGGCGATGCTGGCGAGCCTGGAGATTTCGGCATCGCTCAGGCCGTCCTTGCCCAGGCCCAACGCCGCGATCAGGGCGCGGTGCACGATGAGATCGGCATAGCGGCGAATCGGGGAGGTGAAGTGGGCATAGCGATCGAGGTTGAGACCAAAATGGCCGTAATTGTCCGGCCCGTATTCGGCCTGCGCCTGGGAGCGCAGGATCATCTCGCTGACCTGGTCGATATTGCCCTTGCCGCGCGAGCGCTCGAGAATCGCATTGAAATGGGAGGGTCGTACCGCGTCGCTCTTGCTGAAGGAGAGATCGAGCGAGGACAGGAATTCGCGCAGCGCCATCAGCTTTTCGGAGCTGGGCTCGTCATGCACGCGATAGAGCAGGGGCTGGCTGTGCTTTTCCAGCGTTTCGGCGGCCGCGACATTGGCCGCGATCATCATTTCCTCGATCAGGCGATGGGCATCGAGGCGCTGGGGGATGAAGATGCGATCCACCAGCCCTTCGGCATTGAGCACGATCTTGCGCTCGGGGAGATCGAGATCGAGCGGCTGGCGGCGTTCGCGGGCGCGCGTCATGGCCGCATAGGCCGCCCAAAGCGGCTTGAGGATGGGTTCGAGCAGCGGGCCGGTGGCATCGTCGGGCTCGCCGTCGATGGCGGCCTGGGCCTGCTGGTAGGAGAGCTTGGCGGCCGAGCGGATCATCACCCGGTGGAAGCCATGGCTGCGCTTGTGGCCCTGGGCATCAAACACCATGCGCACGGCCAGCGCCGGGCGGTTCACCCCTTCCTTGAGCGAGCACAGATCGTTGGAAATGCGCTCGGGCAGCATGGGCACCACCCGGTCCGGGAAATAGACCGAATTGCCGCGCAGATAGGCTTCGCGATCAAGCGCCGTGCCGTGGCGCACATAGGCGGCCACGTCGGCGATGGCGACATAGACGATGTGGCCGTCGGTATTGCTCGCATCCTCGTCGGGCTGGGCATAGACGGCGTCGTCATGATCCTTGGCGTCGGCCGGATCGATGGTGACGAAGGGAATTTCGCGCCAGTCCTCGCGACCCGCTAGGCTGGCTTCGGGCGCTGCCTCGGCCTCGCGCAGCACGTCGGCGGGGAAGCGATAGGGGATTTCCAGATTGTGGATGGCAATCATGGATACCGCGCCTTCCGAGCGCGGATTGCCGATGACGCTGATGACGCGGGCACGGGGGATCATCAGGCGGCCCGAGAGCTTGATCTCGACTTCCACCAGGTCGCCGTCCCTGGCTTCGCCCAGATCGCCGGCCGGGATGCGCATTTCCTTTTGCCGCCGGTCGGTGGGAATGAGGCGGGCGCCATCCTCGTCCATGCGCACGATGCCGATCTGGCCCCGGCGGGGTTTTTCCAGGATCTTCATCGGCTTGGCAGTGTAGTGGGGCAAAAGGCCCTCGCCGCGATCAATCCGCGCCAGGACCCGATCGCCGGGGCCGGGCACGACCCGGTCGGTGGGCATCAGCCGCACGGGCGGCTTGTCGCCATCGGCCTCGGTCCATTGCGCCGGATAGGCGATGAGGTCTTCGGGATCGGCATCGAGGGGGATGTCGAGCACGGCCACGGCGCCCAGTTCGGCGGTGGGCCGCAGCTGCTTGCGGGTGCGGGCGATGACGCCCTCGCCCTCCATTTCCTTGAGCAGCACCTTAAAGGGGGTGCGCATGTCGCCCTTGATGCCGAAATGCCGCGCCAGGTCGCGCTTGCCGCTCAGCGACGGATCGCCAGCCAGGGCCTCGATCACCTGCTCCTTGGTGGGCAATTCGCCCACCGCGAAGGCGCGGGCCTTGGGTTTTGCACGCTTTCCGGCGGGTTTGGGCGCCATTACTCCACTTTCGCCGCCGCCTTCTTGGCAGCGGGCTTCTTGGGCGCGGCCTTGGCTTTTTCGGCAGCCGGCTTCTTGGGTGCGGCGGCCTTCTTGGCGGGGGCCTTGCGGGTCTTGGTTCCGGTGGCCTCGGCGCGGGCGGCAATCCATTGCACCGCCTGCTCCAAGGTTACGTCCTCGGGCTTAACGTCCTTGGGGATGGTTGCGTTCACTTTGCCCTGGTTGACATAGGGTCCGTAACGCCCCTCGCGCACCGTGATGGGGCCGCCATCGTGCTCGAAGGTCTGGATGGCTGCCGGCGTTGCCCGCGCGCCGCGACCGCCTCCCGCCGCCTTTTGGGCCAAAAGGTCCACGGCGCGATTGATGCCGACGGTGAAGACTTCCTCGAAATCGGGCAGGTTGGCGTATTTGCCATCGTGCAGGATGAAGGGCCCGTAGCGCCCCAGGCCCGCCGTGATCGGCTGGCCCGATTCGGGATGCAGGCCGATTTCGCGCGGCAGGCTGAGCAATTGCAGGCCGCGTTCGAGCGTCATCTGGTCGGGCGTCCAGCCCTTGGGCAGGCCCGAGCGCTTGGCTTCCTTGCCTTCGCCCAGCTGCACATAGGGGCCGAAGCGCCCCGATTTGAGCAGCACCATTTCCCCGCTCTGGGGATCCAGACCCAGCTCGCCATCGCCGCTGCTTTCGGTCTGGCCAGAGGCGGCTTCGGACAATTGCAGGGTGTGGCGGCATTCGGGATAGTTCGAGCAGCCGATGAAGGCGCCGAACTTGCCCAGTTTGAGCGACAACGTGCCGGTGCCGCAGGTGGGGCAGGAGCGCGGATCGGAGCCATCGGGACGCGGCGGGAAGATGCGGCTGGCCAGAAGCTCGTTGAGCGCATCGAGCACCTGGGAGACGCGCAGATCCTTGATCTCGTCGGTGGCATTGGTGAAGTCGCGCCAGAAATCGCGCAGCACCTGCTTGTAGTCGAGCTCGCCCGCCGAGATCTGGTCGAGCTGTTCTTCGAGCCCCGCGGTGAAGCCGTATTCGACATAGCGGGTAAAGAAGCTCTCGAGGAAAGCGGTGACGATGCGGCCGCGATCTTCGGGGTGCAGCGCCTTGCCCTCGAGCCGCACATAGTCGCGGTCCTTGAGGGTGGAAAGGGTGGCCGCATAGGTGGAGGGCCGGCCGATACCCAGCTCTTCCATCTTCTTGATCAGGCTCGCTTCGGTGTAGCGGCTGGGCGGCTGGGTGAAATGCTGCTCGATCTCGACCTGCTGGAGCTCGGGGCGATCGCCAACGGCGAGCGGCGGCAGCTCGCGGCTGTCTTCGTCCTCGTTGTCCTCGTCGGACTTGGCTTCCACGCCATAGAGCGCCAAAAAGCCCGGGAAGGTGACGACAGAACCCACGGCGCGCAACAGGATGGCGCGGCCCGGGGCGTTGACGTCGATATCCACCGTGGTGCGGTCGATCTCGGCCGGCTTCATCTGGCTGGCTAGCGTGCGCCGCCAGATCAGCCCGTAGAGCTTGGCCTGATCGGCATCCAGGCTCAACTGCTCGGGCCGCTTGAACATGTCGGTGGGACGGATGGCCTCGTGCGCCTCCTGGGCGTTCTTGGCCTTGGACTGATAGATGCGCGGCTTGTCGGGCACGTATTCGGCCCCGTAGTATTTGCCGATGACCGAGCGGGCCATGGCGATGCCCTCGGGGGCCATCTGCACGGCGTCGGTGCGCATATAGGTGATCAACCCATCCTCATAGAGACGCTGGGCAATCTGCATGGTGCGCGAGGGCGACAGGCCCAGCCGCGAGGAGGCATCCTGCTGCAGCGAGGAGGTGGTGAAGGGCGCATAAGGGTTGCGCTTGGTGGGCTTTTTTTCCACCGCAGCGACGGTGAAGCGGCCGGCCTCGACGAGGGCCTTGAGCGCTTCGGCCTCGGCGCCGGTCTTGATGTCGAGCTTGTCGGTCTTGGTGCCGTCGATCGAAAACAGCCGCGCCAAAAAGCTCTTGGAGGACTGAGCCAGGCGCGCCTGCAGCGACCAGTATTCCTCGGCCTTGAACTTTTCGATCTCGGCCTCGCGGTCGGCGACGAGCCGCAGCGTGACCGATTGCACGCGACCGGCCGAGCGCGAGCCAGGCAGCTTGCGCCACAAGATCGGCGAGAGGGTAAAGCCCACCAGGTAATCGAGGGCGCGGCGGGCCAGATAGGCATCGACCAGCGGCATGTCGATGTCGCGCGGATTGGCCATGGCCGTGGTGACGGCATCCTTGGTGATGGCGTTGAATACGACGCGCTGGACGGTCGTGTCCTTCTTGATGGCCTTCTTGGCGCGCAGCACATCCAGGATGTGCCATGAAATGGCCTCGCCTTCGCGATCAGGGTCGGTGGCCAGGATCAGGCCGTCGGCCGTCTTTAACGCGCTGGCGATGTCGGAAACGCGCTTCTTTGACGCGGTGTCGACCTCCCAGGACATGGCAAAATCCTCCTCGGGCCGCACCGAACCGTCCTTGGCGGGCAGGTCGCGGATGTGGCCAAAAGAGGCGAGGACTTCATAGCCCGAACCCAAATATTTGTTGATTGTCTTGGCTTTAGCCGGACTTTCAACGACGACGACTTTCATGCACCAAGCTTTCGGAGGAGGGGCGGGCAACGCGGCGCAAAATGGTGTGGCCGTGCCCCGGTGTCAACTCGTGACACAGCGGAGGGGTCAGGAAACCCGCAAGGCCACCATTTGCCCGCCGCTCCACTCGAGCCGTCCGGCCAGGTCCAGCTCGAGCAAAAGCCCCTGCATGTGCGCCGCCGGAATGCCGGTTTGCTCGATCAGCGTATCGATGGGCGTGGGGGAGGGGCTGAGCGCGCTGATGAGGATGGCGCGATGGTCTTCGGACGCGATGGCGTGCGCTTCGGGCAGGCCGGCAAAGCCATCCTCTGGGATCCAGTCAGCCTCGAACAGGGGCAGGCGGGTGGGGTCGGCCTGCCGCAACCCATCCAGGATATCGGCGGCAGAGGTCACCAGGCGAGCGCCTTGCTGGATCAGCGCATTGCCACCCTCGGCGCGCGGATCGAGCGGGGAGCCGGGCACGGCAAACACTTCGCGGTTTTGCTCCAGCGCCAGCCGCGCGGTGATGAGCGAGCCGCTGCGCCGAGCCGCTTCGACCACCAGCACGCCCAGCGACAGGCCAGAGACGAGGCGATTGCGGCGGGGAAAATCGCGGGCGCGCGGCTCCCAGCCAAGCGGCATTTCGGTGAGGAGCGCCCCGCCATGCTCGACGATGGCCCGCGACAGGGGAATGTTTTCTTCCGGGTAAAGGCGATCCATGCCGCCCGCGAGCACGGCGACCGTGCCGGTGGTGAGCGCAGCATCGTGGGCGGCCGCATCGATGCCGCGCGCCAGGCCGGAAACGACGGTATAGCCGGCCGTGCCTAACTCGCTGACCAGCAGTCTGGTCATATGCCGCCCCGAGGCCGAGGCATTGCGGGCGCCCACGATGCCCACGGTGCGGGCCCAGTCGAGCCGGTCGCCGCCCACCACGCTGATCAGCGGCGGCGGACCGGGGATGTGGTTGAGCAGGGTGGGATAGTCGGGCTCGGACTGCGCGATGAGGCGCCCGCCCAGGCGCGCCAGGCCCGCCAGCTCGTCTTGGGCGCGCGCGGCGCTGGCAATGCGGGGGGCGGCCAGGCCGCTGCGGCGGGTGAGCGAGGGCAGGGCTTCGAGCGCGGCTTCTGCCGAGCCGAAACGGTTGAGCAATTGCCGGAAGGTGACGGGCCCGACATTGTCGGTGCGGATCAGGCGCAGCCAGGCCACGCGCTGGGCATCGGTGAGCCGGCCGGCAGAGCGAGCAACCGGCAGGCCCATGGGATCACCCGGCCTTCTTGCCGGCACCGATCCTGGGTTCGGTGCCCTGGAGCAGGCGCTGGATATTGGGGGCGTGCTTGATGAACAAGATGACGGCCAGGAGCCCGGCCGTGGCGGCCAGGGTGGCGCCCGAGACGACATAGGCAAAGATCGGAGCGGTCGCGGCGGCGGTCAGCGCGGCGAGCGAGGAATAGCGCTGGGCCACGGCAATGACGAGCCAGGTGGCGCAAAAGATCAGCCCCACCGGCCAGGACAGGGCCAGGAGCGTGCCGATGAAGGTGGCCACGCCCTTGCCGCCCTTGAACCCCAGCCAGAGCGGGAAGCAATGGCCCAGAAAGGCGAAGATGCCGGCCAGCATGGCCGCGTCCTCACCCCAGAAATAGCGCGCGATGAGCACGGCCACGGCGCCCTTGCCCGCATCGCCGATCAGCGTTGCCAGGGCAAGCGGCTTGTTGCCGGTGCGCAGCACGTTGGTGGCCCCGATATTGCCCGAGCCGATGGACCGGATATCGCCAAGGCCCGCCGCGCGGGTGAGCACCAGGCCGAAGGGGATGGAGCCCAGCAAATAGCCGAGCACGGCGCCGAGCAGGAGCATCATCTAGAGCATGCCCTCGATTTCGGGCTGGCTGAACACCGGGCGCCCGGCCACGAAAGTGTGGATGACGCGGCCCGAAAAGCGGGCGCCCTCGAAGGTGGTGTTGCGCGAGCGCGACACGATCTTGCGCTCGTCCACCACCCAGGGCAGGTCGGGATCGAAAACGATGAAATCGGCGGGCGCACCCACGGCGAGGCGGCCCGATTTGAGGCCCAGGATTTCGGCGGGTCGGCTGGTCATGGCGCGCAGCACCGTCATGAGGTTCACATCGCCATTGTGCACCAGGCGCAGCGCGGCGGCCAGCAGGGTTTCGAGCCCGATGGCGCCATCGGAGGCCTCGGCGAAGGGACGGCGCTTGACCTCGCTGTCCTGTGGGTCGTGGCTGGAATGGATGACGTCGATGGTGCCCTTGCTCAGCCCTTCCACCAGCGCCTGCCGGTCGTGCTCGGCGCGCAGGGGCGGGGAGAGCTTGTAGAAGGTGCGATAGGCGCCCACGTCGTTTTCGTTCAGCGTCAGATTGTTGATCGAGACGCCGCAGCTGACGGTGCGCAGACGCCGCTTGGCCTCGGCCATCAGGGTGACGGAAAGCTCGGTGGAGATCTGCGCGGCGTGATAGCGCGCGCCGGTCAGCCCGGCCAGCTGCAAATCGCGCGACAGCGGAATGGTTTCGGCCTGGACGGGAATGCCCTTCAGCCCCAGGGTGGAGGCCAGAAGCCCTTCGTTCATCACGCCATTGCCCGTCAGTTCCGGCTCGGCGGTGTGGTGCATGACGGGCAGGTCGAAGGTCTTGGCATAGGTCAGGGCGGCCCGCATCAGGGCGGCCGAGGCGATGGAATGGCCGCCATCGCTGAGCGCCATGGCGCCGGCTTCCTTGAGCAGACCGAATTCGGTGATCTCGGTGCCGGCCAGCCCCTTGGTGATGGCGGCTGCGGGCAGGATGTTGACCTTGGCCGTGGCCTTGGCGCGGCGCACCAGATAGTCCACCAGCGCGCCATCGTCGATGACGGGCAGGGTGTCGGGCATGACCAGGAAGGTGGTGACGCCACCCGCCGCCGCGGCCTCGGCGGCGCTGGCGAGCGTTTCGCGATATTCATGGCCCGGCTCGCCGGTAAAGACGCGCAGGTCGATCAGGCCGGGGCAAACCACCGCCTTTTCGGCGTCATAGACCTCGCAGCCTTCGGGCACGCCGGGGGCGCGGCCCGGCACGATATCGGCAATGCGCCCATTTTCCACGAACAGGGCGCCGTGCTGATCGAGCCCGGTGGCCGGGTCCATGATGTGGGCATTTTCGATGACGAAGGGCGGGGTCACGAGGGGTCGGCCTCCGGCTTGCGGGCGAGCAGGGCGTCGAGCACGGCCATGCGCACGGCCACGCCCATTTCCACCTGCTCGGTGATGACCGAATGGGGGCCGTCGGCAATGGCCGGATCGATTTCCACGCCCCGGTTCATGGGGCCCGGATGCATGACGATGGCATCGGGACGGGCGAGCTTGAGCTTTTCGGCGTCGAGCCCGAAGAAGCGGTAATATTCGCGCACAGAGGGGATCATCTTGCCCGAGGCGCGCTCGTGCTGGAGGCGCAGCATCATCACCACATCGGCATCGCGCAGGCCTTCGCGCATGTCGGTGTAGACCTCCGACGCCAGATGCTCGATGCCGGCGGGCAGGAGCGTGGGCGGGGCCACGACGCGGGTGCGCACGTTGAGCGCGCCCAGCAGCAACAAATTGGAGCGGGCGACGCGGGAATTGGCGATGTCGCCGCAAATGGCGACGGTCAGCCCGCTGAGCCGGGCCTTGTTGCGGCGGATGGTGAGGGCATCGAGCAGGGCCTGGGTGGGGTGCTCATGGGCGCCATCACCGGCATTGATGACCGAGCAGCCGACTTTCTGGCTCAAAAGTTCTACGGCGCCGGAAGCCGAATGGCGCACCACGATCACGTCGGGCTGCATGGCGTTGAGCGTGGTGGCGGTGTCGATCAGGGTCTCGCCCTTGTTCACCGACGAGCTTTTGACCGACATGTTCATGACCAGCGCGCCCAGGCGCTTGCCGGCGATCTCGAACGAGCCCTGGGTGCGGGTGGAGCTCTCAAAGAACAGGTTGATCTGGGTGCGGCCCGAGAGAGTGGCGAGCCCCTTGCGCTCCTGGCGCGAGACGGGGATCATCTGCTCGGCCCGATCGATCAGATCGGTGATCTCCATGGGGTTGAGCCCGGCAATGCCCAGAAGATGGCGATGGGCGAAGCGATTGCGGCCGACAGCGGCACGCTGGCCAAAAGGAAGCTGCCCCGAGCTTTCGGTCATTACGCTCCATCCTCATGCGATTTCGCGGGGTCTACATGAGCTTTGTTCAAGTCACAAGGGCTCGAGGGGGGATTTGAGGCCGCCAAAAGTCGGCATCGGGCTCAGCGCGGGCGCAGCCGCTCCAGCGCGCCTTGCAGAATGTAGCTGGCGGCGAGCTTGTCGACCACCTCGGCGCGCTTGTCGCGGCGCACATCGGCGGCGATCAGTGTGCGGGTGACGGCGCTGGTGGACCAGCGTTCGTCCCAGAATGCGATGGGGATGGAGAGGCGCGCCGAGAGATTGCGCACGAAGGCGCGGGTGGACTGGGCCCGGGGCCCTTCGGTGCCATCCATGTTGAGCGGCAGGCCGATGACGAGGCCCACCACGCCATTGGAGGCGATCAAGTCGAGCAGGCGCTCGGCATCCTGGGTGAACTTGGTGCGCTTGATGGTTTCGAGCGGGGTGGCGCTATAACGCATGGCATCGGACACCGCGATGCCGATGGTCTTGGTGCCCAGATCGATCCCGAGCAATTTGCCCTGGGCCGGCAGGCCGTCTAAAGAGGCATTGAGACCGTCGCCTTCCATACCCTTGGCCCTTTCGGTGTGTCTTTGCGATATCGGGGCCTTGTGGGTAACCCGTCGGAAGCGGTTTGGCCAGCAGGGGAAAGAGCCATGAAACTGACCTGGTTCGGCGCCACGGCGCTCAGGGTGCATCTGGGTGGCAAGATGGTGTTGCTCGATGCCCAGGCGGCGCAGGGGACGGTGGATCGCACCGAGCTGGTTTCGGGCATCGATCTCGAGATTGCCCTTAAGGAGGCCGAAATGGGGTTGCCGCGTGTGGACCTGGAAAGCTGGCGACCGCCACGCCAGGCGCGGACCATCGACGCCGATGACGAGACTCCGCCGGTGATCGCGGGCTCGGGCGGGCCGGGCGTGGTGCTGCTCCATGCCCAGGGCGAGCCGCCGCTGATCGTCTTGTGGGGGGGTATCCCGCCGCGATTCGGGTGCTGGGCCGAGGGCGCTGTGCTGGTTTTTCTCGACTACGGAGCCCGCTTGCCCCAGGCCGGGCAGGCGCTCTTGGCGGCGGCGCGGCCACGGCTGATCGCCCTGGGGGACGGGGAAGCGGCGGTGGATGCGGCCTTTGCCGCGCTGGCGCCGGTCCTGGATGGCGCAAGCCTGGTGGCGCTCGAGCCTGCCCTGGCGCTCGAAGTCTAAGGGCTTTGTTGCCTAAAGGCCGCCAGACTTGCTAAATGCGCGCTTGATCGCCCAAAGCCTCAGGAGTTGCCATGTCGGTCGATGCCGCCACCGTCAAACGTATCGGGCGCCTTGCCCGCATCCGCATCGAGGATGACGAGGTGGAGACCTACCGCAACGAACTCAATGCCATATTGGGATTCGTGGAACAGCTCGACGAGGTCGATGTGGCCGGTGTGGAGCCCATGACCTCGGTGACCCCGATGCAGCTGCGGCTGCGCGAGGACGTGGTCAGCGATGGCGGCTATGCCGACAAGATCGTGGCCAATGCCCCGCTCAGCGAAGACAATTTCTTCATGGTGCCCAAGGTGGTCGAGTAGCCATGAGCCTCTCGATCGCCATCGAGACCCCCCTGCAGGACGATGTGCGCGAGCTGGTCACCCAGCTCAACGCGCATCTGCTGCCGCTCTCGCCCATCGAGTTCCAGTTCAAGATGACGGTGGAACAGATGGCAGGCGCGGACACCACCGTGTTCGTGGCGCGTAACGAGGCCGGCCAGGCTATCGGCTGCGGTGCGCTCAAGGTGCACGCGGACGGGGTGGGCGAGGTCAAGCGCATGTTCACCCTCCCGGCGGTGCGCGGGCAGCGGGTGGGCGTGGCGCTGCTCGAGGCCATCGTGGCGCTGGGCAAAACCAAAGGCCTGACCCATATGGTGCTCGAAACCGGGCAGGGTCCCGGCTTTGCCGGCGCCCAGCGGCTTTACACTCGCCACGGCTTTACCCCATGCGGCCCCGTGCTCGATTATCCCGACAGCCAATGGTCGGCCTTTTTCGAAATGCCGCTCGGCGAACCTGCCGTCGCCTGACACCTCAAGACTTTTTGGAAGACCGTTTGTGACCGACCTGACCCGCCTTTCCATCGCCCAAGCCCGCGACGGCCTTGCCGCCAAAGACTTTTCCGCCACCGAGCTGACCGGCGCTTATCTGGGAGCCATCGAGGCCGCCAATCCCAAGCTCAATGCCTATGTGGCCGTGACCCCGGAGCTGGCGCTCGACATGGCCAAGGCCAGCGACGATCGCCGCGCCGGTGGCCAGGCCGGGCCGCTCGAAGGCATTCCGTTGGGCATCAAGGATCTGTTCGGCACAAAGGGCGTGCACACCCAAGCGGCCAGCCACATCCTGGATGGGTTCAAGCCCGAATACGAATCGAGCGTTACGGCCAATCTCTGGCGCGACGGCGCGGTGATGTTGGGCAAGCTCAACATGGACGAGTTCGCCATGGGCTCGTCCAACGAGACCTCCTATTACGGCCCCGTGATCAATCCCTGGCGCGCCGAAGGCGATAACAAGGACCTGGTGCCGGGCGGCTCTTCGGGCGGTTCGGCCTCGGCGGTCGCGGCCTGGCTGTGTGCGGGCGCCACCGCCACCGATACGGGTGGCTCGATCCGTCAGCCGGCGGCGTTCACTGGCACGGTGGGGATCAAGCCGACCTATGGCCGCTGCTCGCGCTGGGGCGTGGTGGCGTTTGCCTCTTCGCTCGACCAGGCCGGCCCCATCGCCCGCACGGTGGAAGACGCGGCCCTGATGATGACTTCGATGTCGGGGTTCGATCCCAAGGATTCCACCAGCGCCAATCTGCCGGTGCCCGATTTTGCGGCGGCGGTGGAGCGCGGGGTGCGCGGACTGACCATCGGTGTGCCCAAGGAATACCGCATGGACGGCATGCCCGCCGAGATCGAAAAGCTCTGGGCCGAAGGCCTGGCCTGGCTGACGGCGGAAGGCGCCACGGTGCGCGACATTTCGCTGCCGCATACCAAATATGCCCTGCCGGCCTATTACATCGTGGCCCCCGCCGAAGCCTCGTCCAATCTGGCGCGCTATGACGGCGTCAAATACGGCTTGCGCGTTTCGGGCAAGGACATCACCGACATGTACGAGCTGACCCGCGCGGCCGGCTTCGGACGCGAGGTGCGCCGCCGCCTGATGATCGGCACCTATGTGCTGTCGGCCGGCTATTACGACGCCTATTACGTGCGGGCCCAGCAGGTGCGCACGCTGATCAAGCGCGATTTCGAGCAGGTGTTCGCGGACGGGGTGGATGCGATCCTGACCCCGGCAACGCCTTCGGCGGCCTTCGGCGTGGCCGATGCCGAGATGAACTCGGACCCGGTCAAGATGTATCTCAACGACATCTTCACCGTGACGGTGAACATGGCAGGCCTGCCCGGCATCGCCGTTCCCGCCGGCAAGGACGAAAAGGGCCTGCCGCTGGGCTTGCAGCTGATCGGCCGGCCGTTCGACGAGGAAACCCTGTTTGCCGCCGGGCGCGTCATCGAGCGCAATGCAGGGCTCGACCTCTCGCCCAAAGTGTGGTGGTAGCCCGCACGTGGCGGGGCTGGAGAGCCTGGCTGGGGCGGTCGCGCGCGGCGAGACCGTCAGCGGCCAGCAGTTTGCCGATTTCGACTGGCGGGACCTGCCCGCCGGTGCGGTGCGGCTCAACCAATGCAGCTTCGTGGACGTCAATTTCCGCCAGGCCGAATTGGGCGGGGCGGTGTTCGAGCACTGCAGCTTCGAAGGTGCGAGCTTTGCCGATGCGCAGCTGGGTGAAGCCCGCTTTTCCCAGTGCAGCTTCTTTGCTCCCGGGCGGCGGCTGGGCACGGAGTTTTCCGGCGCCGATCTCAGCAATGCGACTTTCGAGCAGTGCAATCTCTCGACGGCCCGGCTCACTGCCACCGCGCTCTTTGGGGTAGCCTTCAAGGGCTGCAAGCTGGCGGGTGCGGACCTCTCTGACGCCGATGCCACGCGCAAATCGGGTCGGCAGGTGCAGTCGGGCGCCGGTTTTGCCGATTGCCTGCTGGACATGGCGCAGTTTACCGGCGCCCGGCTCGATGGGGCGATATTCGCCCGCGCCAGCCTCAAGCAGGCCGATTTTGCCAAGGCCTCGCTGCGCAATGCCGATTTTTCCGATGCGGATCTGAGCGGGGCGACCTTCATTGCCGCGACGCTCGACGAGGCGGATTTGCAGGGCGCCAGGCTGGGCGGGCTCGACATTACCAAGCTGCGCAGTTTTGCGGGCCTCAAGGTCAGCCGGTCGCAACTGGCCAGTCTTGTCGCCCCGCTGGGCCTGCGCGTTTTTCCCGGCTGATCGGGAACTTATCTTTCAACCTCGCCTTGCGCCTTGAACCTTGGCGTCGGCCACTCTATCTGGCGGTTTTAAGGATGGATGACGAATTGAACTCATTGCGGCCCGTAGCCGGCACGGATCTGATATCGCCCATGGAAGACGTGTTCTCGACACTGGACTGGTCGGCGCCGCCCAAGAGCCTGTCGCTGCCGCTCCAGGCGCTGTGGTGGCTCAAAAAGGGCGGCCTGCGCTCAGGCGGTCCCGAATGGGAGCAGGCGCATCTGATTCTGCAAAACGGCGAGGGCGTGCCCGCCTTTGACTGGATCCATGCCCTGGCGCACTGGATCGAGGCCGACATGGGCAACGCCGATTACTGGTATCGCCGCGCCGGACGCCGCCGCTCGACCCGCAGCGTGTCCGAAGAGTGGAACCTGATGGCGCTCGAGCTGAGCGAAAAGACCGAATAGCCAAAATCTTGCACTGACCCCGTCGGCTTGGGCGGGGATGCAGGCCGGTTTGGTCTTGCCAGACCTCGTGCGCAAATGCTTCAAATGCGGGCATGGAAACGAGTGTGAGCCGCCAGTGACTGCCACCAACCAGCCGCAAGAGTGCCAGACCAAGGACGAGGTCCGGGCAGAAATCGACCGCATCGACCAGGCGCTGATCGCCGCCTTTGCCGAAAGGCACCGCTATGTGACGCGCATGGCCGAGATCAAGACCGATCCCCATGAGGCCTATGATCGCGAGCGCATCGAAGCGGTGATTGCCAAGGTACGCGGCCGGGCCGACAATCTGGGGCTCGACGAAGACCAGGCCGAGCTGATCTGGCGGACCCTGATCGACTGGAACGTCAATTATGAAAAGGGGATCATCGCCGCCCGGCGGCACGTGAAATGATGCCATGAGCGCCAGTCTCGACATTCGCAAGGCAGAGCCGGAAGACGTGCGGACCCTGGGCGAGATCGCCTACACCGCCTGGGAGAGCGGCATTCTGCCGCTTTTGACCGAGCGGCCCGGCATGCGCGAAGCCGAGCGGCGCCGGCTGATCGCGGCGGCGGGCGAGCTGGTGGGACGCGCCATCGTGGCCAGTTTCGACGGGCACCCGGTGGGCTGGTGCGCCCGGGCCAAGGCCACGCCCTACATCCCCTATCTGTTCGTGATGCCGGTGTTTCAGGGCCAGGGGATCGGCGCGCTGCTGCTGCGCCGCATGGAGGCGATCCTGGAGCTGCACGGGCATGACCGGGTGATGCTGGAAACCCCGGTCGGCAATGTGCGCGCCGTGCGCTTCTACCAACGGCAAGGCTATCACATCCTGGCGCTCAAAGCCGATGGACGCCAGGCGCAACAAGCGTTTATGAGCGTGCGGCTGGAAAAGCGCCTGCACCCCTTTACCGGACCGATCCCGGACGACGAATAAGGATTTGACTTTGACCATCGTTGATACCCGCACGCCCAACCCCAAGAGCTTCATCAAGGGATCGACCGGGGATTGGGAAATCGTGATCGGCATGGAAGTCCATGCGCAGGTGACCTCCGAGAGCAAGCTGTTCTCGGGTTCCTCGACCGAGTTCGGCCAGCCGCCCAACAACAACGTGTCGTTCGTGGATGCTGCCATGCCGGGCATGCTGCCGGTGATCAACGCCCAATGCGTGCGCCAGGCCGTGCGCACGGGGCTTGGTCTGAAGGCGCAGATCAACAAGCGCTCGATCTTCGATCGCAAGAATTATTTCTACCCCGATCTGCCCCAGGGCTATCAGATCTCCCAGTACAAGGACCCCATCGTGGGCGAGGGCAAGGTCAGCCTCGATACTGACGAGGGCAAGATCGAGATCGGTATCGAGCGGCTGCACCTGGAGCAGGACGCAGGCAAGTCGATCCACGACCAGCACCCCAATATGAGCTTTGTCGATCTCAACCGATCGGGCGTGGCGCTGATGGAGATCGTCTCCAAGCCCGATCTGCGCTCCTCGGACGAGGCCAAGGCGTATCTGTCCAAGCTGCGCACTATCTTACGCTATCTGGGCACGTGCGACGGCAATATGGAGCAGGGCTCCATGCGGGCCGACATCAACGTTTCGGTGCGCCGGCCCGGGGGAGCCTTCGGCACGCGCTGCGAGATCAAGAACGTCAATTCCATCCGCTTTGCCGGCCAGGCCATCGAATATGAGGCGCGCCGCCAGATCGACATTCTCGAAGACGGCGGCACGATCGACCAGGAGACGCGGCTCTACGATCCCAAGACCGGCGAGACGCGCTCGATGCGCTCCAAGGAAGAAGCGCACGACTATCGCTACTTCCCCGATCCGGACCTGCTGCCGCTCGAATTTGACGACCAGTTCATCGCCGAGCTGGCCCAGGACCTGCCCGAGCTGCCCGACGAGAAGCAGGCCCGCTTCATGGCCGACTACGGCGTGACCGCCTATGACGCCATGGTGCTGACGCTGGAGCGCGCCTCGGCCGATTTCTACGAGGACGTCGCGCGCGGGCGTGACGGCAAGCTGGCGGCCAACTGGATGGTCAACGAGTTCTTCGCCCGCCTAAACAAGGAGGGGCTTGGGATCGAGCAGAGCCCGGTCTCTGCGGCCCAGCTCGGCGGCATCGTCGATCTGATCGCCCGGGGCGAGATTTCGGGCAAGATCGGCAAGGATCTGTTCGAGATCGTCTGGAGCGAGGGCGGCGACCCGGCCCAGATCGTGGACCAGCGCGGCATGAAGCAGGTGACCGATACGGGAGCCATCGAGAAAGTGGTGGACGAGATCATCGCCGCCAATCCCGACCAGGTGGCCAAGGTGCAGGCCAAGCCGACCCTGATCGGCTGGTTCGTGGGCCAGGTGATGAAGGCCTCGGGCGGCAAGGCCAACCCGCAGGCGGTCAACGAGATCCTCAAGGCCAAGCTGGGCATCTAAGCCCTTCGGCAGAGATGAAACGAAGGCCCGGATGCCATTGGCTCCGGGCCTTTTTCATGCCTTGGCGGGCCGGGGCGCCGCCAGTATCGGGAACAGCCGCCCATCGATCAGCAGCAGACCCAGAAAGATCACGGCCATGCCCAGAATGTGCGTGGGCAGAATGGTTTCACCCAACAGCGTCACGCCCAGGATGATGGCCGAGATGGGACAGATGAAGGTGTTGGCGGCAAAGTTGGTCGTGCCGACGCGCGGCAGGATGCGATACATGATCTGGAAGGTGAGGGCAGTGGAAAATAGCCCGATGCCGAACCAGGCTCCCCAGGTTTCGAGCCGTGTAATGTGCGGCAACCCTTCCACCAGCAGCGCGACGGGCAGGGCGCCCAGCGAGGCTCCGGTCATGGCCACGGTGGCGATGGTGGTGGGATCGATGCCGTTGAAGGCGCGGGTGATGTTGAGCGAGAACGCATAGACCACGGTGGCGGCAAAGCACACCAGGATCGCCCAGAGCTGCGCTGAGCCGCCATTTTGCAGAGCCGGCAGAGCCAGAATCGCGGCGCCGGCGAAACCGGCCACAACGCCGAGCGACTTGTTGAGCGTGGCGCGCTCGCCGCCGGGCCAGAAATGGGCGACCACCACCGTCATCACCGGGGTCAGCGCATTGATGATGGCCGTGACGCCCGAGGGGATATGGGCCTGGCCGATGGGAAAGAGGGTAAAGGGCAGGGCATAGCTGAACATGCCCAGCAGCCCGAGCTTGACCAGGAGCGCCGGGTTTTTCGGCAGGCGCTTGCCCATGGCGAAAAAGAACGCCCAGCAGGCCACGGCGGCAATGGTAACGCGCCCGGCCGACACCCAGAGCGGGGCCAGCTCGCGGATCAGCACGGCATTGAACAGGAAGGAGCAGCCCCAGATGCTGCCCACGAGGACGATGAGCGCCCAATCGCGCGTGGTCATGGCAAAGATCTCCGAACGGGCCGGACCCTATGCCGCTCTCAGGAAGAGGTCGAACCGATTTTGACGATAGCTTGCATCAAATCGGGTGATGGGGGTGGGTCAGAAGCTGACGTCGCCCAGCGCGAGACGGCGCAGCGCTTCGGGGTAGAGCCGATGTTCCTCGACCAGTACGCGGGCGGCGAGTGTGTCGGCAGTATCGCCGGGCAGCACGGGCACCCGGGCTTGGGCGATGGCGGGGCCCTCGTCGAGCCCGGGGGTGACGAAGTGCACTGTGCAGCCATGCTCGGTTTCGCCTGCTGCCAGCACCCGGGCATGGGTGTCGAGCCCTTTGTAAGCGGGCAGCAGCGAGGGATGGATGTTGATCAGCCGCCCCTGCCAATGGCTGACGAAGGCGGGGCTCAAAATGCGCATGAAGCCGGCCAGGCACACCAGCTCGGCGCCCCAGCGCTCGAGCTGGGCGGTCATGGCTTGATCGAAGGCGTCGCGATCGGGGAAGGCCGATTGGGCGAGACTGGCGGTGGCAATGCCGTGGCTCGCCGCCGTCTGCAGGCCCTGCGCTGCCGCGCGGTTGGAGAAGACGCCCACGATCCTCGCCGGGTAGTCCGGCGCCTGGGCGGCCTCGATGAGCGCGGTCATGTTCGAGCCGCGCCCGGAAATCAGAATGGCGACGGGGCGCTTGCCCGTCACAGCGCGAGCTCGCCCTCGAAGGTGACGGATTCTCCCGCGCGCTCGGTCAAGACGCCGACGCGGCTGGCGGTCTCCCCGGCGGCGTTGAGGTCGGCGATCAGGCGCTCGGCGTCCTGGGGCGCGACGGCCACCAGCATGCCCACACCGCAATTGAAGGTGCGCAGCATTTCGCGCTCGGCCAGCCCGCCCACCTGCGACAACCAGCCGAACACCGGCGGCACGCTGATCTGGCCCAGATCGATATGGGCGGCCAGATGATCGGGCAGGACGCGCGGGATGTTGTCGATGAAGCCACCGCCGGTGATATGGGCCATGGCCTTGACGTTGAGCCCGGCGCGCAAGGCCGCCAGCAGCGGGCGCACATAGATGCGGGTCGGGGTGAGCAGCGCTTCGGCCAGGCTCAGCTGCGGCGCAAAGGGCGCGGGCACGTCCCAGGCCACCCCGGAGCGCTCGACGATCTTGCGCACCAGCGAATAGCCGTTGGAATGGACCCCCGAGGAGGCCAGGGCCACCAGCACGTCGCCGGCCGCAACGTCGGCGCGCGGCAACAGCGTGCCGCGCTCGGCGGCGCCCACGGCAAAGCCGGCCAGGTCGTAATCCTTGCCGGCATACATGCCGGGCATTTCGGCGGTTTCGCCCCCGATCAGGGCGCAACCGGCCAGGCGGCAGCCCTGGGCGATGCCCTCCACGATCTGGGTGCCGGCGGCCACGTCGAGCCGGCCAGTGGCGTAATAATCGAGAAAGAACAGCGGCTCGGCGCCCTGCACGATGATGTCGTTGACGCACATGGCGACCAGATCGATGCCGATGGTGTCGTGCCGACCGGTCTCGATGGCAATCTTGAGCTTGGTGCCCACCCCGTCATTGGCAGCCACCAGCACCGGATCGGTAAAACCGGCCGCCTTGAGGTCAAACAGGCCGCCAAAGCCGCCGATCTCGCCATCGGCGCCGGGACGGCGCGTGGAGCGCACGGCAGGCTTGATCGCCTCGACCAAGGCATTGCCCGCATCGATGTCGACGCCGGCCTCCTTGTAGGACATTGCGGAGCCGGGAACGTTATGGGGTTCGGACATGCAGCGACTTGTCAGCTAGAATAGCGGGAACATCGGGCTGGCCGGACCGTTCGGACGTTGAATTCGACGGGTCATGCGGCTAGTAGCGCTGATAACGGCTCCTCCACACCGACGCAAGGGTTGGCCAGTCCATGACATTGCAGAATCAGCTCAAGATCTGGATCGGCATGGCCGTGGTCAGCATTCTGCTGCTCTGGGTGCTGCGCGGCATTTTGTTGCCCTTCATCGTGGGCTTGACGCTGGCCTACCTGCTCAACCCGCTGGTGGGACAGCTGCAGCGCCTGCGGCTGAGCCGAGGCTGGGCCACCGCTATCGTTCTGGGCACGGTGATCGTGATCATCGCGGGCGCGTTCTTTCTGATCGTGCCGCTGTTGACCCAGCAGGCCATCGGGTTGGCGCGGCGGCTGCCTGGGTATGTCAACCAGCTCCAGGACCTGGTCAATCGCTGGGCTCCCGAGATTTCGGCCTGGCTGGGCGCCGAGCGCGCCGCCCAGGTGCAGAACGGGCTGGCCGAACTCTTGACGCGCGGCTTTGACCTGATCGGCACGTTGACCGGGCAATTGGCGCAAAGCGGGTTGACGTTGATCAACGCCATCAGCCTGCTGATCATCACGCCCGTGGTGGCGTTCTACCTCTTGGTGGACTGGGACAAGATGGTGGGCGGGGTGGAAACGCTGCTGCCGCGCGAATACCGCATCGAGATCATGGGGGTGCTCAGCGAAATCGACCGCTCCATGTCAGGCGTCATTCGCGGGCAGGGCAGCGTGATGCTGGTGCTCAGCTTTTATTATGCCGTGGGCCTGACCATGACGGGGCTGAGCTTCGGGCTGGCCGTGGGCATCATTGCGGGGCTGTTGAGCTTTGTGCCCTATGTGGGCTTCTTGACCGGCTTCGTGTTGTCGGTGGGCATTGCGCTGGTGCAGTTCTGGCCCAACTGGATCATGGTGCTGGTGGTGCTCTCGGTGTTCCTGGTGGGCCAGTTCCTGGAGGGCAACGTGCTCTATCCCAAGCTGGTCGGCACCAGCATCGGGGTCAATCCGGTGTGGCTGATGTTCGCGCTGTTTGCATTTGCGCTGCTGTTCGGCTTTGTCGGGCTGTTGCTGGCCGTGCCGCTGGCCGCCATTGCCGGGGTTCTGACCCGGTTCGCGGTGCGCAAATACAAGCAGAGCGCGCTTTATCTGGGACGGGGAGGCGATGGTGGCGCCTCCGCGGTCTGAGTAGTGAGCGCACCGCTGCCCGAAACGCCCCATCAGCTGGTGCTGGACCTCGACCGCGAGCCGGCCTATGGCGAGGTCGATTTTCTGGTATCGGACGGCAACCGGCTGGCCTTCGACCACATCGCGGCCTTTCCGCGCTGGCCGCACCCGCTGACGCTGATCGTGGGGCCGGCCAAATCGGGCAAGTCGCATCTGGGGCGGATCTGGGCGCAGGCAGCGGGTGCCTTGGTGCCCCGGCCCGACGAGATTGCAGCATTGACCGGTGCCGCCGACAAAGCGCCGATCCTGCTCGAAGACGTCGATCGGCTGCCTTACGACGAAACTGCGTTGTTTCATCTGCTCAACAGCGCCATGCGCGATGGCCGACCGATCCTCATGACCGCGCGCGAGCCGGTGGCCCAGTGGCCCTACCGCACCAATGACGTGCTCTCGCGCGCCCGGCTGGCGGCGACTTTCGCCATTTCCCTTGCCGAAGACATTCACCTGTCACAGGTTTTCGTGAAGCTGTTTGGTGATAAACAGATTACTGTGGATCCCAAGATCATCAGCTTTCTCGTGCCGCGCATGGAGCGTTCGTTCGAGGAGGCGGTGAGGCTGGTTGAGGTGATGGACAGGTTGGCGCTTGCCCGGGGCAAGCCGATCAGCCGCGCCATTGCCGCCCAGGCCCTGGCGCTCTCCCGAGAGGAGCGCGGCCTTGCGGGCGGCATGGACGAGGACCGAGAGGACGAGGACGATGAATGAGGTTGCCGAGCTGACGCCCACCGACGAAGCGGCGCCCGACATAGAGGCGCTGCGCCAGAGCCCGGCGCGCTTCGTCAATCGGGAAGTCTCCTGGCTGCAGTTCAACATGCGCGTGCTCGAGGAGGCGGGCAATGCCAGCCATCCTCTGCTCGAGCGGTTGCGCTTCGTTTCGATCTCGGCCAGCAATCTAGACGAATTCTTCATGGTGCGCGTCGCCGGCCTCAAGGGGCAGTTGCGGGCGGGCCTGACGACGCTGAGCGCTGACGGGCTGACGCCGGCCGAGCAGCTCGACGACATCGCCAATTTCGCCCAGCACCTGCATCTGGAGCAACAGGGCCATTGGCAGACGCTGCGCCAGGAGCTGCACGCCAAGGGCGTGGTGATCCACGAGGCCGACGACCTCACGGCCGAGCAGACCAAGTTCTTGCAAAAGCTGTTCCGCGAGGAAATTTTCCCGGTGCTGACGCCGGTGGCGGTGGATCCCACCCATCCGTTCCCGTTCATCCCCAATCTGGGCTTTTCGCTGGCCTTCGAACTGACGCGGGCCACGGCCCCCACGCGGCTGATCGCGCTCATTCGCGTACCCGCCAACCTCGATCGCTTTATCACGCTGCCGTCGTCCCTGGTGTCGGAGGGCCGGATCGAGGTGGTCACCATCGAGACGGTGATAAACCTTTTCGTGCACAAGATGTTTCCCGGCTACGAGATCGCCGGGTCCGGCTCGTTCCGCGTCATTCGTGACAGCGAGATCGAAATCGACGACGAGGCCGCCGACCTGGTGGTGGAGTTCGAAAGCGCCTTGCGCCAGCGTCGCCGCGGCCAGCTCATCCGGCTCGAAATCCAGCGCTCCATGCCCAAATCGCTCCGCCGGGAAATCTCCGAGCAGTTGGGGGCACAGGCTGAAGACACCTTCGAGGTGGATGGCTTCCTGGGCCTGGCCGATGCGGCCAAGATCTGCGAGATCGATCGGCCCGACCTGCGCTTTACCCCCTATCGCCCGCGTTTTCCCGAGCGCATTCGCGACTATAACGGGGATTGCTTTGCCGCCATCCGCCAGAAGGACATTCTGGTGCACCACCCCTTCGAGAGCTTCGATGTGGTGGCCCAGTTCCTGATGCAAGCGGCGCGCGACCCCGACGTGGTGGCCATCAAACAGACGCTCTATCGCACCTCGCGCGATTCCCCCATCGTCAAGGCGCTGGTGCTGGCGGCTGAATCGGGCAAGTCGGTTACCGCCCTGGTCGAGCTCAAGGCGCGGTTCGACGAAGAAGCCAATATCCGCTGGGCACGCGACCTGGAACGGGCCGGCGCGCAAGTGGTGTTCGGCTTTATCGAGCTGAAAACCCACGCCAAGATGAGCCAGGTGGTGCGGCGCGAGAAGGGCAAGCTGGTGAGCTATTGCCACATCGGCACGGGCAATTATCACCCCATCACCGCCAAGATTTACACCGACCTCAGCTACTTCACCACCGAGCCGGCGATCACGCGGGACGTGGCGCGGGTGTTCAATTTCGTCACCGGCTATGCCAGGCCGACCGAACTGGAGGCCATTGCCGCCTCGCCGGTCAATCTGCGCCAAACCTTGATGGAGCAGATCCAGGCCGAGATCGACCACGCCCGGCGCGGCGAGCCCGCCAGCATCCTCTTCAAGATGAACTCGCTGGTGGACCCCGACATCATCGACGCGCTGTATCTCGCCAGCCAGGCCGGAGTGAAGTGCGACCTGATCGTGCGCGGCATCTGCTGCCTGCGCCCCGGCATTCCGGGCTTTTCGGACAATATTCGCGTGCGCTCGATCGTGGGCCGGTTCCTGGAGCATTCGCGCATCTATTGCTTCGGCAACGGGCACCAGATGCCCTCGCGCAAGGCGTTGGTCTATATGTCCTCGGCGGACCTGATGCAGCGCAATCTCGACTGGCGCGTGGAAATCATGGTGCCGATCCTGAACAAGACCGTGCACAAGCAGGTTCTCGACCGCATCCTGATGGCTTATCTTCGCGATAACCAGCAGACTTGGGATGTGTTGCCCGATGGCAGTTCGCACCGTATTCGTCCCAAGGAGGGGGAAGAACCCTTCAGCGCGCATGATTACTTCATGACCAATCCCAGCCTGTCGGGCCGAGGCAGTGCTTTAAGCGACGAGAGTGACGATTGAACCAATTCTGGGGCGCCGACGCCGATCCCACCGCACAGGGCCGCATTCAGGGGGCCCATCCGGTCGCGGTGCTCGATATCGGGTCCAACTCGGTGCGTCTGGTGGTCTATGAGCGCCATGCGCGTTCGCTGACCCCGCTCTACAACGAAAAGGCCTCCTGCGCCCTGGGGCGGGGAGTGGCCGCCTCGGGCAAGCTCGCCAGCGACAATGCCAGCCGGGCGCTCGAAGCCATCAAGCGCTTTGCGCTGGTGGCGCGGCTGATGCGAGCGGGCACCATTCACATCCTGGCCACCTCGGCGGTGCGCGAGGCCTCCAATCGCGAGGATTTCGTGCGCGCGGTGCAGGCCATCATGGGCGCCCCGGTGCAGGTCTTGAGCGGGGAAGAGGAAGCCCATTATGCCGCGCTTGGCGTGGTGGCGGGTATTCCTGATTTCGACGGCGTGGTGGGCGATCTGGGCGGAGGCAGCCTGGAGCTGTCAGCCATTGCCGGGGGGGCCGACACCAGCACGGGGGAGACCTTCGAGCTTGGCGTCATTCGGCTGCAGGACGATAGCGGCATGTCCCCGGTCAAGGCGCGGGCGCTGGCCAAGCAGCGCCTCAAGGCCTCCGGCGTGATGGACAAAAATAGCAGCAAGACGTTCTGCGCCATTGGCGGCACCTGGCGGTCCCTGGCCAAGATCGATCTGGTGCTGCGCAAATATCCCCTGCACATGGTGCAGCACTATGTCGCCGATGCGAGCCAGATGGCCAAGCTGTGCGAGGACATCGTGGAGGCCGCCGAGGCCGGCAAGCCCATTCCGGGGGGCGATGCGATCAGCTCGTCGCGGCGCGAACTGATGCCCTATGGCGCGGCCGTGATGCTCGAAGTGATCAAGGCCGGCAAGTTCGACAAGATCGTCTTTTCCGCGCTGGGCGTGCGCGAAGGCTTCCTGTTCGGCCAGCTCGACCCGGCCGAGCGCGCCGTCGATCCGCTGCGCCAGGGCGCCGAGGAAATGTCGGTGCTGCGCTCGCGTTCACCGTCCCATGCCGACGATCTGATCGACTTTACCGCGCAATTTTTCGCGGCTGCCGGGCTGACCGAAACGAAAGACGAGCTGCGCCTGCGCGAAGTGGCGTGCCTCTTGTCCGATATCGGCTGGCGCGGCCATCCCGATTATCGCGGCGAGCAGAGCGTGGACATGATCGCCTATGGCTCGCTGACCGGGGTGGACCATCCCGGCCGGGCGTTTCTGAGCCAGGTGCTGGCCGTGCGCTATATGGGGCTCAAGGCCAAGAGCATCAGTCAGGCGCTGCTGGAGCTGGCCGGCGAGGCCGGTACGGCCCGGGCGCGACTGATCGGGGCGCTGTTTCGCGTCGCCTATCCGATGTCGGCGGCCATGCCGGGGGTGTTGCCGCGCACCGAGTTTGCCGGAGAGGACAAGACGCTGGTGCTCAAGCTGGCGCCCGAACTGGCGTTCCTGGGCGCCGAGCATTTGCAGGGCCGGCTCGACCAGCTGGCTGGCGTTGCCGGCTACAAATCGGCGAGAATCACGACTCTCTGAACGGAATTTCGACGATGCCCTGGCGCGTGGCGGCCAGCCCGATGCGGCCATGCTTGATGGCCAGCGCCTTGTCGCCGAAGAGCTTGCGCCGCCAGCCCTTGAGGGCCGGAATGTCGGCATTGTCGTCCAGCACCAGCGCGTCGATGTCGTCCGAATTCGCCAGGATGCGGGCGGCGACACCGTGCTGTTCGGACACCGCCTTGAGCAGCACGCGGATGAGGTCGCCCACCGCTCCCTTGGGGGAGGGGCCGCCGGGCTTTTGCGGCAGGATCGGTAGTTCCGATTTCGGCAGGGCCTCGATGGCCTTGAGCAGCGCGATGATTTCCCCGCCTGCGCTCGAGCGCCCGAAACCGCGCGGCACGGCGCGCAGCTTGTCGAAGGCCTCGGGGCTGGTGGGGCGCTGCAGGGCCAATTCGCCCAGCGCATCGTCCTTGATGATGCGGCCGCGCGGCTGATCATTGTCCTGGGCGCGCTGCTCGCGCCAAGCGGCCAGGGCCTTGAGGGCGGCCAGGTCACGCGGCTTGTTGAGCCGCAGCCGCAAGCGCTCCCAGGCTTCCTCCGGATTGACGATATAGGTGCCGATATGGGTGAGAAGGCTCATTTCGTCCTCCACCCAGTCCCAACGGTCCATCTCGCCGATCTTTTCCACCAATGCGCGATAGATGACGCGCAAATGGGTGACGTCGGCCAGGGCATAGAGCCGCTGCTTTTCGGTCAGGGGGCGCGCCGACCAGTCGGTGAAGCGCGAGCTCTTGTCGATCTCGGTGCCCACGATGGCGCGCACCAGACTGTCATAGGAAGCGCTGTCGCCATAGCCGCAGACGCTGGCCGCGATCTGGGTGTCGAAGATGTTGTTGGGCACTGCGCCGGTGAGCTTGACGAAGATCTCGATGTCCTGCCGGGCGGCGTGGAACACCTTGGTGACGGCGGGATTGGCCAAAAGCTCGAACAGGGGCGCCAGGTCCAGGCCCGGGGCGAGGGGGTCGATCAGGATCGCCTCGTCCTCGGTGGCTGCCTGCACCAGGCACAGCTTGGGCCAATAGGTGGTTTCGCGCAAAAATTCGGTGTCTACCGTAACGAAGTCCCGCGTGGCCGCGCGCGTGCAAAACTCCGCCAGCGCGGCCGTGGTGGTGGTCAACTCCATCGTACCGTCCGTTTCTCTTTCGTTTCCCTTCCCTAACAGGGGATTGACGCACACTCCAGAAATGAAATGGCTTTGCGGCTGCCACATCGGGCCCGCCGGGCGCGCTTTGCTTGACAATTGAGACCTGCCATGCGCTTTTCGCGCCCGGCTTTTGTCCATTCGCTTCTCACGAGTTCCAGATGCACCGCTACCGCTCGCAGACCTGCGCCCAGCTCGACCGCCAGCATGTCGGCACCACCGTCCGCCTGTCCGGATGGGTCCACCGCGTCCGCGATCACGGCGGCCTGCTGTTCATCGATCTGCGCGATCACTACGGCATTACCCAGCTGGTGATCGACCCCGATTCCCCTGCTTTCGCCGATGCCGAAAAGCTGCGGGCCGAATGGGTGGTGAAGGTGGACGGCGAGGTCAAGGCCCGCGCCGCCGATGCCGTCAACCCCAACCTGCCGACCGGCGAGATCGAAGTCTTCATCAAGGAGATCGAGGTTCTGGGCCCATCGGCCGAGTTGCCCATGCCGGTGTTCGGCGATCAGGAATATCCCGAGGATATCCGCCTGCGCTACCGCTTCCTGGATTTGCGCCGCGAGCGGCTGCACCGCAACATCATGACGCGCTCCAAGGTGATCGCCTCGATCCGCAAGCGCATGATCGACCAGGGCTTCTTCGAGTTCCAGACCCCGGTGCTGACCGCTTCGAGCCCAGAAGGCGCGCGCGACTTCCTCGTGCCCTCGCGGCTCCATCCGGGCAAGTTCTACGCGCTGCCCCAGGCGCCCCAGCAGTTCAAGCAGCTGCTGATGATTTCGGGGTTCGATCGCTACTTCCAGATCGCGCAGTGCTTCCGCGACGAAGATGCGCGCCATGACCGCTCGTTCGAATTCACCCAGCTCGACATCGAGATGAGCTTTGTGGAGCAGGAGGACGTGTTTCAGGCCGTCGAGCCGGTGCTGCGCGGCGTGTTCGAGGAATTCTCCAACGGCTGGCGCGTGACGCAGAAGTTCCCGCGCATTCCCTATGCCGAAGCCATCCGCAAATATGGTTCGGACAAGCCCGATCTGCGCAACCCCATCGAGATGCAGGAAGTGACCGAGCACTTCCGCGGCTCGGGCTTCAAGGTGTTCGCCAACCAGATCGAGGCCGACCCCAAGGTGCAGGTGTGGGCCATTCCCGCCCCGACCGGCGGCAGCCGGGCGTTCTGCGACCGCATGAATGCCTGGGCGCAGGGCGAAGGCCAGCCGGGGCTGGGCTATATCTTCTTTAAGGACGGGGCCGGTTCGGGCCCGATCGCCAAGAACATCGGGGAAGAGCACACCCAGGCCATCCGCAGCCAGCTTTCGCTGAGCGATGGCGATGCGGTGTTCTTCGTGTGCGGCCGGCCCGACAAGTTCTACAAGTTTGCCGGCGAAGCGCGCACCAAGGCTGGCCACGATCTGAACCTGCTCGACATCGAGCAGTTCGCGTTCTGCTGGATCGTGGATTTCCCCATGTTCGAGTGGAACGAGGACGAGGAGCGCGTCGATTTCTCGCACAACCCGTTCTCGATGCCGCAGGGCGGGCTGGAAGCGCTGGAGAGCCAGGATCCGCTGACCATCAACGCCTTCCAGTACGATGCGGTGTGCAATGGCTACGAGCTGTCCTCGGGCGCCATCCGCAATCATCGCCCCGACATCATGAAGAAGGCCTTCGCGATTGCCGGCTACGACGAGAGCGTGTTGCAGGACAAGTTTGGCGGCATGCTGCGCGCCCTGCAATACGGCGCCCCGCCGCACGGCGGCATCGCACCGGGTATCGACCGCATCGTGATGCTCATCACCCATGAGAGCAATCTGCGCGAAGTGACCGCATTCCCGATGAACCAGCAGGGCGAAGACCTGCTGCTGGGCGCCCCGACGACGGCCACGGCCAAGCAATTGCGCGAGCTGCACATCCGGCCCAACCTGGCTGAGAAGTGATCGCCTGATCCCCGTGCTTTGAGGCCGCGCGCTTAGCGCGGCCTTAACGGTGCCCGGCTAGAACGGCAGGATGTGCTTTCCTGCGCCGGCTCGACCGTGAAATCGAAATACTCCAATGTGCTGATCCTGGTCTTGGCGCTGATCTCGTTTGCGCCGGTACTGCTGGTCGATCTCCTTCTCGATGGCTATGCGCGGACCCAGGAAACCGATCGCCTGCAAGAGCGCGTCGAGCACGTGGCGGCCGAAATCCACGATTCGGTGCTCGAGGGTGTCCGCCTGATCGAGCAGGTGCTGCTCGAAAGCCCCTCGCTGTGCACGCCCACCTTCTTTGCCAGCATCCACAAATGGCTCGACATGAGCCCGGCCGTGGGACGAGCGCTGGTGGAGAATGCCGACGGCGTGCAGTATTGCGACAGCCATGGGCGCGAGCTGCTCCAATCCCCGCTGTCCGAACCGCTGGGCTTTCCGGGCCGCAGCGAAACCCTCAGCGTCGTTGCGCTGGGGCCGCTTTCTCTTCCCAACCTCAAGCTGACCCGCAAGGTCGGGGCCCAGCGGCTGCTGTCGGTGTTCATTCCGCTTCTGCCCTCGGGGCTGAGCGCACTGTCGTTTTCCAACATCGAGGCCGGGGCGGCCCGGGTGAGGCTGGCCAATGGTTTTGCCATTGCTGGACTGGGCGATGTGGACAGCTTCGATACGCCGCCGCGCGAAGAGCTGATCGCGGCCTATGCCTATGCCGGCGCTCTGCCGATCCGGGTGGACATGCAGGTGCCCTTCAACGGTGTGCGCGGCAATTACCGGGATCTGGACGTGGCCCTGACGCTGATGGCGTGCCTGGTGAGCGCCCTGACGCTCGTGGGAGCACTGCACTATGCGCGCCGCACTCAGCTGCCGGCCTTCGACCTGGAACGTGCCATCGCGGTGGGCGAACTCAAGCCCTTCTACCAGCCGGTGATCGACCTGGCGACAGGCCGACTCTCGGGCTGCGAGGTGCTGATTCGCTGGGAAAAGCGCAGCGGCGAAATCGTGCCGCCCGGCTCTTTCATCGACTATGCCGAAGCCACGGGCCTGGCCATTCCCATGACCCTGCGGCTGATGCAGCAGGTTAAATCCGATCTCGACGCCCTTTGCGCCGACATGCCCGACCTCAAGGTGTCGATCAATCTGTTCGAGGGCCATTTCCGCGATGCCATGATCGTGGAGGACGTGCAGGCGATTTTCGGCGGTTCCAACATCAACTATCGTCAACTGGTGTTCGAGATCACCGAGCGCCTGCCCCTGGGCAATACCATGCAGGCCGACGGCGTGATCGCCGGGCTGCACGCGCTGGGTTGCCGGCTGGCCATCGACGACGTCGGCACGGGTCATTCCAACCTCGCCGTGATGCAGACGCTGGGCGTCGACATCATCAAGATCGACCGCATCTTCATCGACATGGTCAAGCCCGAGAGCACGCAGGTGCCGGTGCTGGACGGGCTGATCGCCATGGCGCGCGATCTGGGTGCCGACATCGTGGCGGAAGGCGTGGAGACCGAAGCCCAGGCGCTTTATCTGCGCAGCAGGGGCGTGCGGCAGGTGCAGGGCTTCCTGTTTGCGCCCGCCATTCGGGCCAATGCCTTCATCGATCTGGCGCGCGCGCTCAATGCCCCGTCACGCCCCGCCGGCGCCGAGCTCAAACTGGTATCGGTGCAGGCCGCGTAATAGCTGGCTTTGCATCTTTCCTTTCGCGCGGTTTAGTGGCACCACAACCCCCGCAAGAGGAAGGGGGTCAGGCATGTCTTCTGACATGACGGAACAGAAAAAAGCCCTGCGCGACGCCGCGCTGCATTTTCACGAGTTTCCCAGGCCGGGCAAGATCGAGATCGTGCCCAGTAAACCCCTGGGCAATCAGCGCGACCTGGCGCTGGCCTATTCCCCCGGCGTAGCGGCGCCCTGCGAGGAAATCGCGGCCGATCCGGAAGCGGCATCGCGCTACACCTCGCGCGCCAATCTGGTGGCGGTGATTTCCAACGGCACGGCCGTGCTGGGGCTGGGCGCCATCGGTGCGCTGGCCTCCAAGCCGGTGATGGAAGGCAAGGCGGTCCTGTTCAAGAAATTCGCCGGCATCGATGCCATAGACATCGAGATCGACGAGAACGACCCCAAAAAGCTGATCGAGGTGATCGCGCCGCTCGAGCCGAGCTTTGGCGGCATCAACCTGGAAGACATCAAGGCGCCCGACTGCTTTGAAGTGGAAGAGCAGTTGCGCGCGCGCATGAAGATCCCGGTCTTTCACGACGATCAGCACGGCACGGCCATCATCGTGGGCGCGGCGGTGCAGAACTATCTCGAATTGACCGGCAAGAGCATCGATGCGGTCAAGATCTGCACCTCGGGTGCCGGCGCGGCGGCCATTGCGTGCCTCAACATTCTGATCGCGCTCGGGGCCAAGCGCGAGAACATCTGGGTAGCCGACAAGGGCGGTCTGGTCACCAACAAGCGCGACAATTCTGTGGATCGCTGGCGGGCTGCCTTTGCCCAGGAGAGCGAGGCGACCGAGCTGGCCCAGGTGATGGACGGGGCCGACATTTTCGTCGGGCTCTCGGCTGCCGGCGTGCTCAAGCCCGAAATGCTGGTCAACATGGCGGCCAGGCCGCTGATCCTGGCGCTGTCGAACCCGGTTCCCGAGATCATGCCGGAACTGGCCATGGAGACCCGCCCCGATGCCATGGTGTGCACCGGTCGGTCGGACTATCCCAACCAGGTCAACAACGTCCTGTGCTTCCCCTTCATCTTCCGCGGTGCGCTCGATGTCGGGGCCACCACGATCAATGAGGAGATGAAGCTTGCGGCGGTCAAGGCGATTGCCAAGCTGGCTCACGAGCCGGGCCTGGAAAGCTCGCCCACCGGTGCGCCGGCGGTCTATGGCCCCGATCACCTGATTCCCAACCCGTTCGACCAGCGACTGATCCTGCGCATTGCCCCGGCCGTGGCGCGGGCGGCCATGGACAGCGGCGTGGCGCGCCGCCCCATCGCCGATTTCGACGCCTATCGCGATAGCCTCAACCGCTTCGTGTTCCGCTCAGGCCTGGTGATGAAGCCCATCATCGATCGCGCCCAGGGGCAGGGCAAACGCATCGCCTTTGCCGATGGCGAGGACGAGCGCGTGCTGCGCGCCGCCCAGGTGCTGCTGGAAGAAAAGATCTGCCATCCGATCCTGATCGGTCGCCCCTCGGTGATCGAACAGCGCATCGAGCGCTTCGGGCTTTCCCTGAAGCCGGGCCGGGATTTCGAGATCGTCAATCCCGAGGACGACCCGCGCTATCGCGACTATGTATCGCTGTTCCACTCGCTGGTGGGGCGCAGCGGGGTGACCCCGGATACGGCCCGCACCATCGTGCGCACCAACACCACGGTGATCGGGGCGCTGGCGGTCAAGCGCGGCGAGGCCGATGGGCTGATCTGCGGGCTGCAGGGGCGCTATATCAAGCATGTGCGCGATATCCGCTCGGTGATCGGCCTGCAGGACGGCATCACCGACGCCTCGGCGCTTTCCATGCTCATCCTGCAGCGCGGCGCGTTCTTCCTGGCCGACACCTATGTCAACATGGACCCCTCGGCCGAAGAGATCGTCAGCATTACGCTGCAGGCGCGGGACCATCTGGCGCGCTTCAACATCGAGGCGCGGGTGGCGTTGCTGAGCTATTCGAACTTCGGCTCGCGCGACGGCGACAGCGCCTACAAGATGCGCGAAGTCTACAAGCGCCTGCAGGCGGTGGCACCGGGCCTAATCGTGGAAGGCGAAATGCAGGGCGATCTGGCGCTCAACCAGGACCTGCGCGAGCGCTACATTCCCGATAGCGTGCTCAAGGGCGAAGCCAACCTCCTGATCTTCCCCAACCTCGAATCGGCCAATCTCTCCATGACCCTGCTCAAGGAGATGAACAACGGGCTGTCGGTGGGGCCGATCCTGATGGGCACGCGCGCTCCGGCTCATATCGTGGCCCCGTCGGTCACCTCGCGCGGCATCGTCAACATGGCGGCCATCGCCGTGACCGAAGCGCTGGACATCACCCAGGGCTGAGTTCGGCCGAATACGGATAGAAAAAGGGCGCTGGCCGGATCGGTCAGCGCCCTTTTTTCTGGCGTTACTGGAAGGCGGTTTCTGCGAAGCTTCTGAGCTTGCGCGAATGCATGCGCTCGATGGGCTGATCGCGCAGGATCTCCATGGCGCGCAGCCCGATCAGAAGATGCTGATTGACCTGGGTGCGGTAGAAATCGGACGCCATGCCCGGCAGCTTGAGTTCGCCATGCAGCGGCTTGTCGGAAACGCAGAGCAGGGTGCCGTAGGGCACGCGGAAGCGGAAGCCATTGGCCGCAATGGTGGCGCTCTCCATATCGAGCGCCACGGCGCGCGACTGGCTGAGCCGCTGGGTGATTTCCTTCTGGTCGCGCAATTCCCAATTGCGGTTGTCGAAAGTGGCCACCGTGCCGGTGCGCATGATGCGTTTGGTTTCGATGCCTTGCAACTGGGTGATCTCGGCCACCGCCTCTTCGAGCGCCACCTGCACTTCGGCCAGCGCCGGGATGGGCACCGAGACGGGCAGGTCGGCATCGAGCACGTGGTCCTCGCGCAGATAGGCATGGGCCAGCACATAGTCGCCCAGCTCCTGGGAATTGCGCAGGCCCGCGCAATGGCCCAGCATGATCCAGGCATGGGGCCGCAGCACCGCGATGTGGTCGGTGATGGTCTTGGCGTTGGAAGGGCCGACCCCGATATTGACCATGGTGATGCCGCGACCGCGCGGAGCGGTGAGGTGATAGGCCGGCATTTGCGGGGTGCGCTGCACCGGAATGCCGGTGGTGCCTCCACCGTGGCGGCTATTGCGGGTGATGACGTTGCCCGGCGCCACAAAGCTCTCGTAATGGGCGTGCCCGTCCTGCATGTGGCGTTCGGCGATCCGGCAGAACTCGTCGATGTAGAAGCCGTAATTGGTGAAAATCACGAAGTTCTGGAAATGCTCGGCGCCGGTGCCGGTGTAGTGGCTCAGGCGATGCAGCGAATAATCGATGCGCGGCGCGGTGAAGGCCGCCAGCGGACGCGGACCGCCCACTTCGGGTATGAAGGTGCCGTTGGCGATCTCATCATCGGTATGGGCCAGATCGGGTGCATCGAACATGTCGCGCAGCGGAATGCCCACGGCGTTGAGCGCTTCACCATCGAGCCGTTCGGTCAGCGGCACGGCGAAATGGAGCGGGATGGGGGTGGTCGATTCGCCCACCACGATCGGTCCGCCATGATTGGCCAGCAGCAGCTCGAACTGCTCGGTCAGATAGTTCTGAAACAGGTCGGGCGCGGTGATGGTGGTGCGATACACCCCGGGGCTGTGCAGAAAGCCGAAGGGCAGGGTAGATTTGGCCTTGGCATAGCTGGTCGAGGTGACCTGCACTTCAGGATAAAACGCGCGCACCCGGCCCGACGGCACCACGCCGCGCGAAAGTGCGTGCAGGTGCTCGACGATGAAGCGCGTGTTGCGCGTGTAGATCTTTTCCACATAGGCCCAGGCCGCGCCGGCGTCGTGGAAGGCCTGCTGCGGCAGGGGTTCGGGGCTGAGATTGCTCATGGTTTGCTCCAGCGGCTGTCCGCTTGTCGTTTGGTCCAGCCATGCCAGTTCGCGGCCGCTTGGGCAACACGGGTCGCGACCGATCACGTGGGATCACGGTGGCGTGATAGGGGCTTTTTATGTCGGATTGATGGGCCATCTTTAGTCGCAGTTCATCGGATTAGGCAAACGACCCATGCACCGGTGAGCGAGAGAGTGCGCTCCGCCACGGTCCCCCAAGCCCTCAACAGCGTGGCGGGGCGCCTCTCAGAGGCCGCAGCTTCCCCCGCTGCGGCCTTTTTTATGGGTCTGCAAACCCGGTAACCCGCAAGCTTAAGTCAGTGCCACGCGGATCGTCGGCAAACAGCAGCGCGCCGCTTTGGCTCGAGCGTGCCGGCACATAATCGAGAGTGAGGCTGCTGGTCTGTTCGGAGGTGGTGGCCAGCACCCCCTCGATGCCCACCTGGGCCGCGGTGCGCTCGCCGCGATTATGGACGGTGATGCGCACCAGGAATGCCTCGTCTTGGGGCACGACTTCCACCAGCTCCACCGCAAGCTCAGGCAGGCCATGGCGAGCAGCCACCGCCTCATAGCCCAGATAGCCCAGAATGCCGAGCAGCAGCAGCACGGATGCGGCGGCGATCACCCATTCAAAGAGCGCGGGAATCGCCTGCTGGCGCACATGCTTTGCCTTGGCCTTGGCGCCGGTCATGATGCCCTCACAAGATCAGCCGGGCTGCCGCTGCGCCCAAGGCGGCGGGAAAGCCCAGCACCACGACGGCGGCCAGCAATTGCTGGAGCGCCATCTCGTCGCCGCGCCCGAAGGTCCACAGGGTGTAGACGCTGATCAGCAGCGCGATGGCATAGCCCACCACGGTGAAGCGCAGAAACGTGCTCCACCAAGGCTGATCGGGCGAAATCTCGCTGCCGCCCTTGAACGACACCGCAAATACGAAGCCATGCATGATGAGCAGCGACAGCAGCACCAGGCCGATGCTCTGGATCGGCTCCATCATGAACGAGATCAGGATGATTTCTTCGGTGGGCGCCACGTTGAGGCCCAAGAACAGGGCGCCGCTAGCCATGATCAGCAGCTCCGAGCCGTAAGCCTGTCGCCGGGCCCCCTGCGAATCTTTGGACTTGCCGCCCAGCTGCGTGCGGCCCAGCAAAGCGCCGATGGAGGCCGGCACCGACTGGATGGCGATTTTACCCACCACCTGGGACACGTCCATGCCCGCGCCGATCTGGCCCATCAGGGCCAGTACCAGCGCGCTGGCAAACAGCCCGATGCCATAGGCGATGGCGGCATCGCGAATGTCCTCGAGCAGGTCGAAAGTCTCTTCAAAGCCCGAATAGTGCGACAGGAACACCAGCAGCGGGAAATTGACGCTGAGCAGCAGCACCAGCCGGAACCGGTCGATGTAAAAGCCCAGGGCCCACATCTCCATGGTCATGAACATGGGCAGGGCAAAGATGAGCGCAGCCCCGAAGGCGCGCGCCAGGCCCTTGCCCAGCTCCTGCAGGCCCGATTCGATGGTCTGGTCGGTGTCGGTCATCGCCCCAAAGCTGTCTGCACGGCAGCAGCGCGCCGGAGACCACGTCATAGCCCATTGCGGTGAGCTCAGCCACTCGCACGTGTTGCGGCCCGGTGGCCGCAACGCGTTCTAAGTGATTTGCATGTGCTGGGAAACAAGGGCCTAGGGCCCTTAAAATGAATGGCTCCGCGAGTAGGACTCGAACCTACGACCCAGCGGTTAACAGCCGCTTGCTCTACCAACTGAGCTATCGCGGAAGACATTCAGTGCGCTTCTTGCGAAGACAGGGGCTCGTGTAATGGCTTTGATTTGGTTTGCCAAGCACAAAAATTCGCACCCGCTCAGGTTTTTGCCCAAGCCTGTGGAAAGCCGGCCCGACGCTGGCACGCCAGCAGATCGGCAATGGTGTTGATGCTGGCAAAAGGATCGGAGGCGGCCAGCCCGGCATAATCGAGACTGACGGTGCGCATTTGGCTCAGCACCACCCTGGGGCTGCCAAGCATTTGAGCGCGCTGGCGATCTTGCAGCAGATCCAGCAGCGGCTGGGTGCGGAACAGCACGTTGGTGGGGTAGCGCTGGCCATGCCAGGCGGCGCAGACCGCATGGGCATCCCCCAGCAGTGCAGTGGCCCGTTCGAGAAAATCTGGAGGGAAAAACGGGGTATCGACGGCCAGCATCAGCACCAGATCCGGGCGTGCCGCCGACAGTGCGGGCAGGGCCGCCAACAGACCGCCCAGGGGGCCCGTAGCCGCCGGTTCGGGCGGCAGGGCGACCATGGGGTGGGGCAGGGCAACAGGCCGCTGAGGCATCGGTCCTAGGGCTACCAAGATGGGATCGAGCCCGTCCAGCACGGCGCCCAGTCTATCGATCAGCCGCTGGCCGTTTATGCGCAACTCCGCCTTGGCGACGCCGCCCAGGCGCTCGCCCTTGCCGCCGGCCAGGATCAGGGCGGCAATGCTGGTCATGTCCGCGTGCTGCGCTGGAGCAAGGCAAAGTGCATGACGAGGCCCGCCACCAGCCCCCAGAACGCCGCGCCCAACCCGAAGGCCGACAGGCCCGATGCAGCGGTGACGAAAGTGACGATAGCCGGCAGGCGGCGAGCCTCATGCTCGAGCGCTCCGGCCAGCGAGCCGGCCAGGCTCGAAAGCAGGGCCAGCCCCGCCACCGCCTCGATCAGGAGCGGCGGCGCCGCAGCAATGAAGGCCGCCGCGGTGCTGGCGAGGAGGGCCAGGGCCAGATAGAAAAAGCCTGCCGAGACGGGCGCCACCCAGCGCTGGGCGCGGTCGGGATGGGCTTCGGGACCCGCGCATATGGCCGCCGTGATGGCCGCGAGATTGACGCTGTGCCCGCCCAGCAATGCGGTTGCCGCGCTGCCCAGCCCCGTGGCGACAAAGAGCGGGCCCGGTGCGACCTCATATTTGTTGGCTTGCATCACCGCGAGACCGGGCAGGTTCTGTGAGGCCATGGTGACGATGAAGAGCGGCAATGCGATGCGGATGAAGCCGTCGAGCGTGAATTCGGGCCAGACCAGCACCGGGCTCGGCCAGGCCGGCGCGAATTGGGTGGTGCCCAGGTCTGTGGTCAGCCCCAGCGCCACGAAGGCGGCGAGAACCGCTAGCGGCACGGCGTAGCGGCGCGCGAAACGCAGCCCAAGCACCCAGACGGCAATGACGGGCAGTGCCAGGAGCGGGATCTGCTCGACGGCGCGAATCGGGGCTAGGCACAGGGTGAGCAGAATGCCCGCCAGCATGGCATTGGCGATGCTGGACGGAATGGCCGAGACCGCGCGGCCGAAGGGCCCCCACAGCCCGGCCAGCACGATCAGCCCGGCCGCCATGAGGAAGGCACCGGTGGTGACCCCGAAACTTCCCAGCGGCATGCCGATGCTGAGCAGCAGCGCTACGCCCGGCGTCGACCAGGCAATGCTGAGGGGTTTTCTCAGCCGCCAGCTGATGCCGATATTGAGCAGGCCAATGACAACGCACAGGACAAACAGGCCCGAACCGGCCTGTTGCGGGCTGGCGCCCATGGCCTGCAATGCGGCCAAGACGAGGGTGAACGTGGAAGCGTAGCCCACGATGGCGGCAAGCACACCGGCCAGAATGGGCTGGATCAAGCCGGCGGCGCGGGGCGTGGCAGCAGTGGACGGGGTGGAATGCGACATGGGGCCCGGTTTCCGACCCCGGGCCGGCGCGACCAGCCGCAACCTGGTGCCTCAGGGCTTGCCGGGCCTCCTAGCAGGCTCGGCAAGCCACTGTCGAGGCGAAGCCTAGGGCAGCATCATGGTGCTGAGCCGATCGAGATCGGCCGGCAGCTCGGTGGTGCCGGGCTGCACGCCGTTCTGGGCCAGGATGTAGGCCGTGATGTCGGCATAGGTCTGGGGCGTGAGGCTGCCGGGGCGCTCGGGCGGCATGGCGGCGCTCATGAAGCCGAACAGGGAATCGGCGGTCATACCGAACCACTTTTCCTTGAAGGAATTGCCCTTGAGCGGTGCCCCGCCGAATTCGCCGTCGTCGAGCGACGCACCGTGGCAATCGACGCACCCGCGCTGATAGGCGGCGCGACCGCGATCGGCCTGGGCGCTGGTGAACGAAACGGCGGTATCCTGCGCCTGGACAGGCACTTGCGTGCCCAGGCCGCCCAGCGCCAGAACCGCCACCATGAGGGCCTTGCGCCCATTGCGGCGCTGCGTTGCAATCATTTCGTCCTCCCAATCGGAAAATCGACCCAAGAGGGCCATTTGAACCGAAAGCTTCCGGTAAGAGGACGCGTGCGTCAACCCATCAACGGCAGTTTGATAGGCCCGATCAACTCTTTGGCGATCTTGCCAGAGGACGGATTGACGCAGGCCGAATTAGGGGGGCATGATCAAATTGTTGCCGCGGCCCATTTGGCTCGGTTGGCTTTGAATGGATAAAATTCAAAGACGTCGCTGCGGCCAAGGCCGGCGGGCACAATCATTTTGGGAGGACTTCATCGTGAAAAAGACAGCATGGCTGACTTCGTCGGCCTTGGCAGGAACATTGTTGCTTGCGTCGGCGGCGCCACTTCTGGCGCAGGATGCCGGCCTGCTCGATGCCATGAGCCCGGTGACCGACGAAATGCTGCTCAACCCCGCCGATGGCGACTGGTTGATGTGGCGCAGGACCTATGACGGCTGGGGCTACAGCCCGCTCGAAGAAATTAACCGCGACAACGTCAAGGACCTCACGGTCGCCTGGACCTGGTCGCTGACCCCGGGCGCGACCGAAACCACGCCGCTGGTGCATGACGGCGTGCTGTTCGTGCACAATAACGGCGACAAGGTGCAGGCGCTCGATGGCGCCACCGGCGATCTGCTGTGGGAATATGTGCGCGAGCTGCCGGCTCCGGTGACCACCGCTGGTGGCAACACCATGACCAAGCGCAACATCGCCATGTACGAAGACAAGATCATCGTGGCGACGGCAGATACCCACATCATCGCGCTCGATGCCAAGACCGGCCAGCTGGTCTGGGACGTGACGGTTGCCGACTGGAACAAGGGCTGGCGCTATTCGGCCGGTCCGATCATCGTCGACGGCAAGATCATCCAGGGCATGACCGGTTGCGGCAATGCTCAGGGCGGCGGCTGCTTCATCACCGCGCATGATCCCAGTAGCGGCGAAGAACTCTGGCGCGTGCACTCGATCGCCCAGGAAGGCGAGGACAGCAACACCTGGAACGGCCTGCCGGTCAACAGCCGCTTCGGCGGTTCGGTGTGGATTGCGGCATCCTACGACCCCGAACAGCACCTGATCTTCACCGGCGTCGGCCAGCCTTACCCGTGGATTGCGGAGATGAGCGGCCTGTCGCCTGCCAGCACCGAGCCGGGCGTCACCAACGAGGCGCTCTACACCGACTCCACCCTCGCCATCGATCCCGATACGGGCGAACTCAAGTGGCACCACCAGTACCTGGCCAACGACACCTGGGATCTGGACTATGCCTATGAACGCATGCTGATCGATCTGCCGTTCGACGGCACCGATCGCAAGCAGCTGGTGACCACCGGCAAGCTGGGCATCATCGAATCGATCGATGCCAATGACGGGACCTGGCTGTGGGCACACGAGACCGTGCCGCAGAACGTGGTGGCCTCGATCGATCCGCAGACGGGCGAAAAGACCATCAATCCCGACTCGATCCCGAGCATCGGCGAAACCACGCTGAACTGCCCGGCGGACCCCGGTGGTCGCGGCTGGCCGGCAACCGCCTACAGCCCCAAGACGCAGATGCTCTATCTGCCGCTCAACGAGTTCTGCTCCAACACCACTCCGCAGCCGATCGATGCCGGCCAGATCTACACCGGCGGCGGTCGTGCCACTTTCGCGCGCATTCCGGTGGAAGGCAGCGACGGCAATATCGGCCGTATCGACGCGGTGAGCCTGTCGGACCAGACGCAGGCCTGGTCGCATCGCCAGGTTGCCCCCGTGGTCAGCGCCGTGCTGCCGACCGCCGGTGGCGTGGTGTTTGCCGGTGACTGGGCGCGCTGGTTCCGCGCCTTCGATGACGAGACGGGCGAAGTGCTCTGGGAGATGCGCACCAACAATGCCATCAACTCGTTCCCGGTGAGCTACGAGGCCAATGGCAAGCAGTATGTCGCGGTGGCCGTGGGCAATGGTTCGAGCCAGGCACGCTCGATCGCAACCCTGACCCCGCAGCTGGTCAACCCCACCGCCGGTTCGGTGCTCTGGGTGTTCGCCCTGCCTGACGCAGCCCCGACCAACTAAGGTCGTATATCGCAGCGCCGCCGAGCCTTCTGGTTCGGCGGCGCTCACGTGCTGAGGAGGTCGCCATGCACAGCGCTGTCTCTGGGGCTGCCATTGGGGGCCTTCTGGCGTTTCTGGTTCAGCCGGTTTTGGGCCAGGTGCCAGAGTTGCCCGATGCCGAGCGCTATGGCCGCGTGGGCGACGAAAACAGCCTGCGCATTTGCATCGATCCGCGCGATCCGGCCTGGCAGGTGGACCGCCAGATCGCCGAAGCCATCGCCGGGGCCTTGCTGCTCACTCCCAGCGTCACGGTGATCGAGAGCACGGCCGAGCGCGAGGAACTCGATGCGATCTATCGGCAGTTGCTGGAAAACTGTTCAGTCTATTTCGGCTTCAAGCTGGTGGCGGGCAGCTATCCTGAATGGTTGACGCTGACGCGGCCCTATTACGACGTCGGCTATCGTTTCGTGACGGCCGACCCCGACTGGCAGCGCTTGGGCGATATCCCGCGCGACCAGGCGCTGGGCCCCACCATCGGTACGTCGGGCGACTTTGCCCTGGTGCAATATCTCAATTCATTGCCTGCGGCTGAGCGCTGGCGGCGCTTTCCCATGACCTCCGATGTGCTGGCGCTCGAGGCGCTGAGCTCGGGCGAGGTGGCGGCGGCCCTGGTGTGGGCGCCCTCGCTCTATGAACTCGGTCAGGCCGACCCCGAGATTGCGGCGCTGCGGGTCATCGCTGCCGATCCGGCGCCGCAGACGGTGGTGCCGGTGGGCGCGGTGCTGCTCAGCCGGGACGGATATCTGCGCACGGCCATGGACGAGGCCATTGCCAGTCTGGTAGCGGACGGTACCATCGCCGCCATTCTGGACCAGGCCGGTTTCCCGGCCACGCCACCGAGGTAACATGACGCGGAAAGAACGCCTGCTGCGCGCCATCAAGCAATATTCCTGGCTGCTGATCGGCGTGGGACTTCTCAGTGCGGCCTATCTGCTGCCACCCGATACCTCGCTGGCCGAGGTGGAGCGGGTGGGAACACTGACCGCCTGCGTGCCCAGCCAGCGCCAGCCGCTGGTGACGGGCAATCCCGAAGCGCCGGGTATCGATGTGGAAATCCTCAATGCCGTGGCCGGCGAAATGGGCCTGCGGCTGCGCTTGGCCACCGTGCCGGCCATGGGGCAGGATTTCAACCCGCGCAGCTGGCGCCTCACCCGCGCCCAGTGCGCCATCGTGGCGGGTGGCCTGGTCGATTCGCGCGAGACGCGCTCGTTCCTGCAAACCAGCCCGCCTTATGCCACCACCGGCTGGGTAGCCTTTTCCGCTAGTGGCAATATCGATCTCAACGGCCGCAAGGTCGGGGTCTATGCGGTGGCGCAGGGGGCCGATCGCATTGCGTTGTCGAGCTATCTGCGCAGCCAGAACGCCCAGATCACCCTGATGCGCACGCCTCAGGCTCTCGCCGACGCGGTGGCCGAAGGCACCGTGGACGTCGCGGTGTCGGAGGCGCTGCTGGGCCAGACCCTGGCCAGTGACAACGGGTGGACCAGCGGCCTGCTGCCGCCGCCGCTAGAAAGCTATCCGCTGGTGTTCGGGCTCTGGAAGGGCGATCTGACGCTCAAGCGCGCCATGATCGCGGCGTTCGAGAAGGTGCAGCAGGATGGCACCATCGATGCCATCATCGAGCGCTACGCCACGGCGGCCTAAAGCTTGAGATCGTAGAACCGCGCGGCATTGCCGCCGAACACGGCTTCGAGCTCGTCATCGTCCAGCCGCGGCACCAGAACGTCGTGCAGGGCATCGAACACCTGCCGGTAGCTGGCAGCCAGCAGGGCCACCGGCCAGTCGCTGCCAAACATCACCCGGTCGGGCCCGAAGCACTCGAGCGCATGGTCCACATAGGGTTCGAGATCGTCCGCCGTCCAGCTGGAGTGATCCGCCTCGGTCACCATGCCAGAAAGCTTGCAGAACACGTTGGGAAAGCGCGCCATGGCGGCCAGATCGCTGGCCCAGGGCTCCATATCGCCCTTGGCGATGGCGGGTTTTGACAGATGGTCGATCACCGCACGCAACTGGGGCACCTCGGCCATGGCCTTGGCGGCGTAGGGCAATTGCCGGGGCAGGGTGAGGAAGTCGAAGGCGATGCCGCGATCGGCCAGATGGGCCAGGTTGGCAAGCACCGCCGGGCGCAGGATATAGGCATCGTCCGCGATATCCTGCAGCATTGGGCGCAGGCCCACGAATTTGGGATGGGCCCGCAGGCGCTCGAGCTGATTGGCAAAATCGGCGGCTTCGAAGTCGAGCCAGCCCACCACTCCGGCTATGAAATCGGTCTGGGCCGCCAGATCCAGCATGAATTCGGTTTCAGCCACGCTAGGCGCGGCCTGCACCAGCACGGTCTTGGCCACGCCCAGCGTTTCCAGCTCGGCCCGCAAATGCTCGGGCAGATAATCGCGATAGAGCACGGTGTCGGCCGGGTTCATCCAGCCGTAATCGCCGCGCTCCGGGCGCCAGAAATGCTGGTGGGCGTCGATGATCATGCGGGCTCCTTCCCGGGCGGTTAGTCGCGTGGCTGGGGCGTGTAGCCGGCGTCTCGAATCGCCTGCTCGGCCACCGCCTTGTCGCCGGCGACCTTAACCTCGTGCGCGCCAAGGTCTATGGCGATCTCCGCCTGGGGCAGGGCCTTTTCCAGAGCAGTGCGGATGGTGCCCACGCAATGGGTGCAGCTCATGTCGGGAACGGTGAAGGTCGTCATTTGGAGGTCTCCTGGGCGGGCGGCAGGGCGGGATTGCCGGCCAGATCGTTGAGAATGGGGCAGCTGGGGCGGTCGTCGCCCATGCAGCAATGCGAGAGATGGGCGAGCGTGTCGACCATGCCCTGCAGATCGGTGATCTTGGCGCGCAAGGCCTCGATGTGGCGTTCGGCAATGGCCTTGACGTCGCCGCTGGCGCGGGACTTATCGCGCCACAGTCCCAGGAGCTGGCCGGTTTCGTCCACCGAAAAACCCAGCGTGCGGGCGCGCTTGATAAAGCGCAGCGTGTGAATGTCCTCTGTCCCGTAGATGCGGTAATTGCCTTGCGAGCGATCTGGAGGGGTGATCAGCCCGATGGCTTCGTAATAGCGAATCATCTTGGCCGAAACGCCCGAAGCCTGAGCAGCTTGTCCGATGTTCATGCCGGCTCTCCCACGGTGCGAGCGAGACCGGCTCGCGCGGATGTTGCGAGTGCACCGGGCGCCTTAAAGCGGCGCAGCCGCAGGGCATTGCCCACCACGAACACGCTCGAAAGCGCCATGGCCCCGGCCCCGAGCATGGGCGAGAGCAAGATGGAAAAGGCCGGATAAAGCGCCCCTGCGGCCACCGGCAGCAGCAGCACGTTATAGCCAAAGGCCCAGGTGAGGTTCTGCCCGATATTGGCCATGGTGGCGCGGCTGAGCGCCAGGGCGGTCGCCACCCCGCGCAGATCGCCCGCCGCCAGCACCACGTCGGCGCTGTCGATGGCGACGTCGGTGCCCGTGCCCATGGCAATGCCGATATCGGCTTCCGCGAGCGCCGGCGCATCGTTGATGCCATCGCCCACAAAGGCCACGGGGCCGAATTTCTCCCGCAGCACGGCGATGGCCTGCGCCTTGCCGCCGGGCAGCACTTCGGCCAGCACCTCGTCTATCCCCAGGGACGCGCCCACGGCCTGGGCCGTGCGGCGGTTATCGCCGGTGATCATGGCGATCCGCACACCGGCTGCGCGCAGGGCGGCCAGCGCGGCGGCCGTGGTGGGCTTGATGGCATCTTCCACCACCAGCGCCCCGGCCAGCCGGTCGCCAATGGCCACCAGCACCGGCGTGCCGCCTTTGGCTGTGGCCTGGGCGAGAGCCGCCTCCAGCGCGCTGGTCTCGATGCCCCTTTCGTGCAGGAACCGGGCCGAGCCCACGGCCACGGTGCGGCCATCGAGGGTGGCGACGACGCCGCCACCGGCTTGGGCTGCAAAATCGGTGACCGACGCCAAGGCCAGTCCCCGTGTCCTCGCGGCTGTCACCAGGGCCTGGCCGATCGGATGCTCGGAGGCCCGTTCCACGGCAGCAGCAGCAGCCAGCACCTGGGTTTCCGTAAAGCCTTGGGCAGGCAGGACGGTCGTCAGTTCAGGCTTGCCGCGCGTCAACGTGCCGGTCTTGTCGAAGGCAACGAGCCTGACTGCGCGCAGCCTCTCCAGGGCATCGCCCTGGCGGAACAGCACGCCCAGCTCGGCGCCGCGCCCCGTGGCCACCATGATGGAGGTGGGCGTGGCAAGGCCCATGGCGCAGGGGCAGGCAATGATCAGGACCGCCACGGCATTGACCAGGCCGAACATATAGGCCGGGTCCGGCCCCCAGAGCAGCCAGACCAAGAAAGTGAGCACCGCCAGTCCCATCACGGCGGGCACGAACCACAGCGTCACTCTGTCCACCAGCCGTTGAATCGGCAGCTTGGCGCCCTGGGCCTGCTCTACCAGCGCGATGATCTGGGCCAGCATGGTATCGGCCCCGATGCGGGTGATTTCCAGCGTGAAGCTGCCGGTCTTGTTGATGGTGCCGCCGATGACATTGGCGCCCAACGACTTGGCCACGGGCACGGGCTCGCCCGAAATCATGGCCTCGTCGACATAGGACGAGCCTTCTTTCACCACGCCATCGAGCGGCACCTTGTCGCCGGGGCGGATCAGCACGCGATCGCCGACTCGCAAGTCGGCAACCGGCACCTCGGTGAAGTCGTCGCCATGCTGGCGCAAGGCCGTCTTGGGTTGCAGCCCCACCAGATGCCGAATGGCCGCCCCGGTGCTGGACTTGGCACGCGCTTCCAGCAGCCGCCCCGCCAGGATCAGCGTCACGATCACGGCAGCGGCTTCGTAATAGACGTAGCGGGCGGGCGCGGGGAGAAGGTCGGGCAGGAAGGTGGCCACCACCGAATAGCCATAGGCGGCCAAGGTGCCCAGCGCGACCAGCGAGTTCATGTCCGGGGCCAACCGAACGAGGGCCGGTATGCCCTTGACCAGAAAGCGCCGCCCCGGCCCGAACAGCACCGCCGAAGCGAGGACGAAATAGAGGATGTAGAGCTGCTGGCTGGGAATCATGCCCAGGAGCCAGTGATGGAAGGGCGGATAAAGATGGCCGCCCATTTCCAGGACGAACAGCGGCAGCGTCAGCACCCCTGCCAGCGCCAGGTCGCGCTGCAACGCGGCGATCTCGGCATTCTTGCGCGCGGTCAGCTCGGCGCCGCCGTCGTTTATGGCGGCTCTGGAACGCACCTTGTAACCTATGCGCTCGACGGCTGCGCTGAGCTCTGGCACTTGCCCCGCTCCGCCCAGGGCGCTCACCTGCGCCTGCTCGGTCGCCAGATTGACGGCGACGCTGGTTACGCCGGGGACGGCTGCAAGTGCGCGCTCGACGCGGCCCACGCAGGAGGCGCAGGTCATGCCTTCAATGTCGAGCGTCAGCGTGGCCCCCGCCGTTGGGTAGCCGGCCTTGTGCAAGGCTGCGGCCAGATCCGGCGCGGAAAAGCCGTCCGTGATCTCAAGGCTCAGCGTCTGGCTGGCCAGATTGGCATTGGCCGCGACCACGCCGGGTTGGGCAAGCGCCGCCTTTTCCACCCGCCCGACGCAGGACGCGCAGCTCATCGCTTGAACGGGCAAGGTCAGGGAATGTCGTGCCAGAGCGGTCATGGGTCACCTCATTGCCCATGACAGATAGTCCTTCCCATCATGGGAAGGTCAAGGCCTCACTGCTGGTCGTTGTAGCGGCCCTTGGTTTCGCCCACGCGACGAGCCAGGGTAGCGAAATCGGGCAGGGGCGCTTCGGACGGCATCTGGGCGGCCAGCTCCAGCATGCGGATGGGAAAGGTGATGGCGTCGCGATTGGCCGGCGACAAATCTTCTGTCGCCCGCTCGGACGAAGCCGAAACGGCACTGGCGGTGCGCAAGGCGGTCAGCAATTCGTCCTGGCTCACCAGTCCTTTGGCCAGCATCAGCTTGTTGATCGAAGCAATGGCCAGGCACAGGCCTTCCAGTTGCAGATTGGCGGTGTTCATCGGGCTCTCCTCGCATGTCTGCCTGCTCAACGCGCCAAGGCCGCGATTGGCTTCGCGGCCTTGGCCATGGCGTTGCGCCGCGCCATGGCCCGCCAGCCGTGCTTTCAATAGTGGGCGCCAAAGCAGAAGGATGCGTTCTGGCCGCCAAAGCAGAAGGAGCCGCCGGCGGCAGGCAGATAGGGGCCCGGTGCGGGGGAGAAATCGAGGCGGTTGGAGCGCACCCAGCCATCCTGGCCGGGAATCTGGATCTTGTACCAATTGCCCTGCGCGCCGATCACCTTGACCTTCTGGCCTTCGGCAAGCCAGTTCACCACGGGGGAACCGTTATTGTGATGGGCGCGCACATTGGTGTTCTGGTCGGCCCAGGCATAGGTGGCGGCCGAAGCGGCGGTGGCCGAAAGCGCCAGGGCGGCAAGGGCGATTGCGGCGGTCCGGATCATGGTCATTTCCGTCTCCTGTGTAAGGCGTGATTGCCTTGTGCCCATGTCTAGAGCCTGTCGCGTGAACCCAGGCTGAGTGTGCCGTTTAGCTGGCCGAAGGCTGCAACCGCGACTATGGTCGCGCCAGCCCAACCAATACGCAGAGCCATGTCCGAACTCGACACCGCCATTGCCGCCCGCATCGCCAGTGAAATTTCCGCTCGCCCCGAACAGGTGCGTGCCGCCGTGGACCTGCTCGATGGCGGTGCGACCGTGCCGTTTGTGGCCCGCTATCGCAAGGAAGCCACCGGGGGGCTGGATGACAGTCAACTGCGTCTCTTGGCCGAGCGGCTGACCTATCTGCGCGAGCTCGAAGCCCGGCGCGCCGCCATCGGCAAGTCCATCGCCGAGCAAGGCAAGCTCACCGGACAGCTCGCCGCGCTCTTGGCCAAGGCGGCCACCAAGGCCGAGCTCGAAGATCTCTATCTGCCGTTCAAGCCCAAGCGCCGCACCAAGGCCGAAATTGCGCGCGAGCGCGGGCTGGAGCCGCTGGTGCACGCGATTTTGGCCAATCGCGCCGCCGACCCGGTTCGGCTGGCGGAGAGATTCATCACCGCCGAGGTGCCCGGCACCAAAGAGGCGCTCGAGGGCGCGCGCGAGATCATTCTGGGCAATCTCGCTGAAAACGCCGCGCTGCTGGGCCAGCTGCGCGCCCATATGCGTGCGGGGGCGATGCTCAACGCGCGGGTGCTCAAGGGCAAGGCCGAGGCCGGCGCCAAGTTTTCGGACTATTTCGACCATGCCGAGCGCTGGAGCAAGGTTGCCGGCCACCGGGCCCTGGCCATGATGCGCGGCCGCGACGAAGGTATTCTGGCGCTCGACATCGAAGTGGACGCCGACAGCGCCGAGGGCGCCAAGCCCGTCGAGCGGCTGGTGATGGCCGCGCTCGCGGTACGCGGTACGGGCCCTGGCGACACCTGGCTGCGCGACGTAGCCAGCTGGGCCTGGCGCACGCGCCTGCGCACCGCCTTGGCGGCAGACCTGATGGACGAGTTGCGCGAGCGCGCCGAGGCCGAAGCCATTACGGTGTTTGCCCGCAATCTCAAGGATTTGCTGCTGGCCGCGCCCGCCGGGGCGAAGGCTACCATGGGGCTCGATCCTGGCATTCGCACCGGCGTCAAGGTGGCGGTCATCGACGCCACGGGCAAGGTGCTGGCGACGCACACCGTCTATCCGTTCCCGCCGCGCAACGACGTGGTGGGGGCCCAGGCCGCCTTGCAGGCGCTGATCGGCAAGCACGGGGTGCAGCTGATTGCCATTGGCAACGGCACGGGCAGCCGCGAGACCGAAAAGCTGGTGGTCGACCTCATCGAACGCCTGCCGGCGCCCAAGCCCACCAAGGTCATCGTCTCGGAAGCAGGGGCCTCGGTTTATTCGGCCTCCGAACTGGCCGCCGCCGAATTTCCCGATCTCGACGTCTCCTTGCGCGGCGCCGTGTCCATCGCGCGCCGCCTGCAGGACCCGTTGGCCGAACTGGTCAAGATCGAGCCCAAGGCCATCGGGGTGGGGCAGTATCAGCACGACGTGGACCAGAACCGGCTCGGCCGTTCGCTCGATGCAGTGGTGGAAGATGCGGTGAACGCGGTGGGCGTGGATCTCAACACCGCCTCGCCGCCGCTTCTGGCACGCATTTCCGGGCTGGGACCATCGCTGGCCGAAGCCATCGTGAGCCATCGCAATGCCAAGGGACCGTTCCGCTCGCGCAAGGCCTTGCTCGAGGTACCGCGCCTTGGTCAGCGCACCTTCGAGCAGTGCGCCGGGTTTTTGCGCATCACCGATGGCACCGAACCGCTCGATGCCTCCGCCGTGCATCCGGAAGCCTATGGGGTGGCGCGTCGCATCGTTTCGGCCTGCGGCCGCGACCTGCGCGCGTTGATGGGCGACAAGACGGCGCTGGCCGGGCTCGAGCCCCAGCGCTTCGTGGATGATCGCTTCGGCCTGCCCACCGTGCGCGACATCATCGCCGAGCTGGAAAAGCCCGGCCGCGATCCGCGCCCGGCCTTCAAGACTGCCACGTTTGCGGAGGGGGTGGACGACATCAAGCACCTGCTGCCGGGGATGATGCTGGAAGGCACCGTCACCAATGTTGCCGCTTTTGGCGCCTTCGTGGATATCGGGGTACACCAGGATGGGCTGGTGCACGTCTCCCAACTCGCCGACAGCTTCGTCAAGGACCCCCATACGGTGGTCAAGGCGGGCGACGTAGTGAAGGTGCGCGTTCTGGAGGTCGACGTGCCGCGCAAGCGCATCAGCCTGACCATGCGGCGCGAGATCGACGCCACCGCCCCGCGCGAACGCCCCCGCGACCAGCCGGCTCGGCCTGCCCAGCGCTCGGCTCAGCCTGCACCGCGCAGCACTGGATCGCTGGGGGACCGGCTGAGCGAGGCCATGCGCAAAAAGCCATGATGGAGTTGGGGCAGGGGCACGAGCTTGCTCCGAGAGTTCGACCTTTCCAGAGGTCCAGGCGTCGAGCCCCAATTTGCACAGTCATCGCCCGGCGCATGCAATCTCGATCTTGACACTGGCGACGAAACCCCGGAAAACCCGCGCCAGAGGCCACGTGGCGGAGTGGTGACGCAGCGGATTGCAAATCCGCGTACCCCGGTTCAATTCCGGGCGTGGCCTCCAGAATTTTCCAGACTTTGTCGGCTGTACTGAAGACTGAATCGATTCTGACGAATTGTGAATCGATCGGCCTTTTGACCCGAAATTCGCGCCGGATTGATCGAGATTGAGTCGATTTAGAATCGATCACCATCAGTACGATGGTGACCGAAGATCACGCGGCAAGCTTAGGATCGGTCGTTTGCTCTTGGCCACGACCATGCACCCGTCAGCGATAAAGCTTGTTGCACTTGGTCAAGACCCTAGTGCTGTGAATTGTGCGCCAGATAGGAAATCGGTGGGAAATGCAGGGTGAAATTGCGGAATCAGATTTCGTCGAAATTCTCACCGCTGCAGCGCGATCAACAACAAACTTCATGGCCCGACTGACTGATTATCATGGCGGTCCAATCCAAACCGAATACATCCTAACTGCCGACGTAGCTCGGGCCTTCCTCGAGAAGGATCATGAGGTCAAAGTCGAGTATCTAAACCGGCGGTTGGTGAATGGGATAACGCAGCGGGAAGGCTGGGTCCCAAAGCGAGCGCTCGGCTCTCAACGCACGGACGTGGTCGTAATGTTCTCTGGGCTTGTTCCCTCGGCAATGGTTGAGGTCAAGATCGGTGTAGGTAGCTCGCTTGAAACGATCAGGGACGACTTAGACAAGATGGCGGCCACAATAGATGGCATGAAAGCCAACGTTGCAGCCAACGTCCGGGCCGCTTCGCTGTTTCAGGTACATGTCCCAGGCCGCACTCGGGACGAAATCGGTACTGATCGGCTCAAGAAACGTATTAACGAGATCGAAGATTCGCTTAGAGCAAAAATCAAGGAGTACTCGCCTGCTTGGCCGGAATTCGGATTTCGGCTGGTCTCATTGCAAGGACAGACCGAGGGATACGTTCCAACCTCGGTTGAGTATGACGACGAAGGCGCCCCGGAACTGGGGCAAACCGGCCATGCAACGCGATACTACGCTGTCCTGCTCAGCAGCCTTCGGTGATGCTCTATAGCCACTGACGTGCGTACTCGGGCCAATAGAAGGTGAGAACACCCTCACGCTTCCTCCCGCAACGTCTGCGCCTCCTTCAACAGAGCCTCGAGCTCATCCCGAGTGGTCTGCTTGAGCCGGGCCAAACCAATTCGCGCTGCCATTTCGCCCGGTAAATCACCTCTTCTTTGCGCCAAGACCTCAAGGGCAAGACCGAGGCGCTCCGGGTGCGGGACATTCGCCCACTCACGCTGTTCCCCAGCGACCGTCATCCCCCTGAACGAGATCACCTGTTTGGGCTCCATGCCCTTAGGCCAGAACGTTGATCCGCCTTTCGGGTCCTTTGAGTGCTTGCGCTCCTTTGTGATGGCTGCCCAAACCTGGGACTTAATCTGAGAGCCAGTCCTCTGGAAGCCGTGAGAACGCGCTACGAGCTCACTTAGGTGGCGGAAAGTCATGGGCCCATACAGATCCACCATTTCAGAGGTGAGTGCTTTCAAGGTCCTCAGGTATGATGGTTCATAGAAGCGTTCGGGATCGAGGCGGACTGCGCTTGGTGCTGGAGCACGAGCTGCCCCGAACAGGTCTGGCTCGGATTGTGGCTGAGGCACCGCGGCCATCGTTTGCTGCGGTGCAGGCTCTCTAGTCGACTGCCTCCCCCGGGCGGCCTTGGTGATCCTGTCCACCCTGGCAAGGCGAACGTTGGTGCCCACAAGGATCTCGATCTCGTCTTCCTTTTCAGCGCCAAGCAAAGCTCGCCCGAGTGGCTCGTTGACGTGGACGATGCCGAGGTCTGGCGCGTTTCGATTACTGCTGAGAGTCACCTCTCGGGCCGATTTGTCGCCCTGCAAGTAGATGACGTGGACGGTGTCGCCGACCTCAACAACATCGGGATCCGGCGCTGGAGCGGCGGCTGTCGCAACTGGCGCAGCATTGGAGCGTGCGTTGAGAGGCTCCTCCTTGGTCGGTGCTACTGCACTGGCACGGAGCTGATCAAGAGCGGCCGTAGAAACCGGAGCTGGAACTGGCTCCGGGGACGTCACCGGGGCTAGCACGACGCCAGACTTCTTGAGGAAGGCCAGCCGGGCTTCGACAGCAGAGCGCAGGCGCGCTGCTTCCTTGGCAGGATTGGTGAACCAGTCCGTTGACCAGATACGGTGTAGATCCCATCCCAGGCCCCGGAGAACATCCTCGCGAAGGCGATCTCGATCGCGAGCCGATCTGGAGGAGTGGTAAGTCGCGCCGTCGCATTCCACACCCATGATGAAGCCATGCGGCCAAGATGGATGACGCACACCGATGTCGATCCGGAAGCCTGAAACGCCCACCTGCGGCACAGGCTCGAAACCCATGGAGCGCAGCTGGTTTATGACATAGACCTCGAACTCCGAGTCCGGTTCCAGGCCAGTAGTCTGGCCTCCTTGGAGGATGCCCGTGACCGAGTATTCGAGCCAGCGCTTCATCATGAAGGCGCCCTGGTTAGCATGCTCATCTGCTTTGATGTCGGCCGCTGTCATAGACGAGAACGTGACGATCTGTTGCTTGGCACGCGAGAAGAGCACGTTAAGGCGCCTGCGGCCGGCAAGGCCCGAGATCGGCCCGAAACGCTGCATTACCGTCCCGCCTGGCTGTTCCGGACCGTAGACGGTGCCGATGAAAATCACATCACGCTCGTCGCCTTGAACGTTCTCGAGGTTCTTGATGAAGAACCGTTCCAGCCCATCATTCCGCTCGTTCCAGTCTTCAACGTACCTTGCGGCGTGCGCGTCCTTAGCCAGGGCATGCTCCCATTCCTCCAGCAGGAGGTCGCGCTGCTTCTGGTTGAGGGTGACGACGCCAAGAGAGCGATCAGGATGCTCTCGCATGAAGCGCAGCGTCGCCCTTATCATTTCGGCGGCTTCTTCGCCGTTCACGCCGGACTTGTATCGTCCCGGCACCGGAACCAGGGAAACGCCCATGTCGGGCCGGCTCTCGCTGGGGGATGGGAATACGATCAGATTGTTGTCGTAGATGTGCTGGTTCGAGAACGAAATCAGGCCGGAGTGCTTGGAGCGGTAGTGCCACCGCAGCCGCCTGGCCGGTCGGAATACGCCGTTAGCAAGCTCGAGAATCGACTCCTCTAGAACGGCGTCGTCGTCATCCACCTCGTCGTCTTCGATCATTTTCCGGAAGAAGCTCGTGGGTGGCAGCTGGTTGGTGTCCCCAACCACCATGGCCTGCTTGGAGCGCGACAAGGCTCCAACCGCGTTGACCTGAGCCCCTATTCCTCCTCCAGATTTTGGTAGAGTCCGGCGTCTTGAAGGGACGATCGGATGAAGCGCAGCAGGTTCGACGAAGAGCAGATCATCAGGATCTTGAAGGAGCAGGAGGC